>Ga0256847_1001085_pt1 | contig 14841 bp, 13 predicted proteins | sample TeddybearmetaG_FD_189099 | JGI IMG/M metagenome (GOLD analysis project Ga0256847, IMG submission 189099) | Hydrothermal vent microbial communities from East Pacific Rise, Pacific Ocean - Teddybear | ecosystem: Environmental > Aquatic > Marine > Hydrothermal vents | place: Pacific Ocean: East... | reverse complement strand
GGATGCAATGACCGGCAGTGATGCGGGCGACCCTTCCTCCCTGCCCAAGCCCGCGCAATCATATGTATCCGTGCTGCAATCAGATCAAAAACCCAAAAAAGTAGCCTTTAGTAGAAACTTAGGGATGACGGCCGTTGATCCCGAAGTTGCAGGGATTTGCGAACGGGCCGCCTATGAGTTTGAAAAGGCCGGTATCATTGTGGAAGAGGCGACACCGGATTTCAGCGATGCCCATGAGATTTTCCAAACACTGCGAGCGCTCAATTTTGCCACCAGTTACGGCGATCTGATGAAAGAGCATCGTGATAAATTCAAGCCCGAAATAATCTGGAATATTGAAAAGGGTTTGAAATTGAGTGTTGAAGACATCATGAAAGCACAAATTGCGCGTGCCAATCTGTTTCATCGCGTCAAGGAATTCTTTCAAACTTATGATCTTCTGCTCTCCCCGGCCACAATTGTTGCAGCCTACCCGATTGAGCAAAGATATGTGGAAGAATGCGATGGCTACAAGTTTGACAATTACGTTGAATGGCTAGGCATTGCCTATGCCCTGACAATTGTTTCCAGCCCGGCAATTTCCATGCCCGCAGGTTTTACATCTGAAAATCTACCGGTTGGATTACAACTTGCAGGTCCAGCCAGAGGAGAGGCTCAAGTATTGAGCGGGGCTAAAATAATGGAAGATGTGTTGGGAATATCAAAAGGCACTCCGATTGATCCGAAAGGCGCATAGGCTGTTTTCAGCTACTTTTCGCGCAAATGTGCATTTTATTAGACATGTAGCGGGGGGTGGGGCCTTGAATCTTTCTGCACTAAATCTTGCGCAATATATTGACATATCTCACACATCGTCTAAATAGTCTCCATACGTGTTGCATTTGTTTCGTGTTACTTGACTAACCGGTACGCCGATTTACCTAGTTTTCCCCTGCAATGTGAACGTTATCCCGATCGTGCCAACACGACGTATGGTACGCGGTACACTACCCTGTTAGAGGAAAAGACTATGACTACTGGTACTGTTAAATGGTTCAACCCAACCAAAGGCTACGGATTTATTGAGCCTGATGATGGGTCAAGCGACGCTTTTGTCCACATTTCTGCTGTTGAAGCCGCTGGCTTGAGCTCACTGAATGAAGGTCAGAAGGTTTCTTATGAACTTCAGATCGGTCAAAACGGCAAATCTTCTGCCGAAAAACTGGCCATCTCCGAGTAATCAGACAAGCAACTACCTCCAACATTTGTTGGAGGTAGTCCAAATTTATTTCAGCCAGATTGAACACCGGACCTGCAATGCATGTCGGTGAGCGTCTGGCTTTTTATGTCTGAACACGCCTATTTTTCCAGGAAATCACCACATTTTGGCGGAACAGATGTGCCCCAGGGTGTTATCGGTACGGTTGAGGTGGAATTTTTAGGCGAGCCATTAATCAGCTTGTCTGTATAGATCAGATACACCAGAACATTTCTTTTGACATCACAGCCACGCACAATGCGCATTTTTTTGAAGAATATCGAGCGGCGCTGGCTAAACATTTCATCGCCTTGTTCAAATTTTTTCTTGAAGCTGATAGGCCCGATTTGCCGGCAGGCAAGAGAGGCATCTGACAATTCTTCCGCCAGCCCCAAAACGCCCTTTACACCGCCCTTTTCCGGCACAGTAAAATGACACGCAACACCCTCAATAAGAGGGTCATCAATGCCATAGGTGGCCAGTTTGTGATTGGGGGTTAATAAATTAAATTTGGTGCTTTTTTTGAACACCAGATCAGCTTCCTGAGCCTGAACGCCTGGTGAAAAGCTGAGGCACTGCACAGCAAACATGAGTCCGATCATGAGGGGTTTGGCGAATTTCATAGATGGATCTTTCATAAAACAGAATAATGCCTGACTGATATGACCCCGTTGGGAGCCAATTACCAGTGTTATGCATATAAAATTTGCCGATTATCACAATAATTGAAAACAGCATATTGTTGCCTGAGCGCGATATAGGTAAGCTAGAGCACGATCTGAAAAGTGGGAACCGGTTTTCAGATAAATTGTGCGTCAAACAAACATATAGGCACTTTTTGCGATTCAAATATCGCAAAAAATGCTCTATGTTCAGCTATTTGGGAACTTGTCGGGAGGGTGTTCGTGAAGGGATTAATGCAGGATTGGCCATTATTGGTGCCAACCATACTGGAACATGCGCGCACCTATCATGGCACCCGTGAAATTATATCGCGCAGCGTTGAAGGCCCCATTCACCGCTGCACCTATGTTGATTTGGACCGGCGCGCCCGCAAACTGGCCAGTGCGCTAGAGAAATATGGCGTAAAACAGGGTGATATCCTTGGTACCATGGCCTGGAACGGCTACCGCCATATGGAAATCTGGTATGGTCTCATGGGCCACGGCGGCATCGTCCATACACTCAATCCACGCCTTTTCGCCGATCAACTCGCCTACATTATCAATCACGCTGAAGATAAGCATATCTTCCTTGATCTCACCTTTGTGCCCATATTGGAAGCGCTTCAAGATAAGCTCAAGATGGTCCAAAGCTTTATCATCATGACTGATGCTGAACATATGCCTGAGACCAGCTTAAAGAATGTTATCTGTTATGAAGACCTGATAGAGCGCGGAGATGAAGACTATCAGTGGCCAAAGCTGGATGAAGAATCGGCCTGTGGAATTTGTTACACATCAGGAACAACCGGTAATCCAAAGGGAGTTTTATACTCCCATCGCTCCAATGTGCTTCACGCCATGGTCACCAACGGTGCAGACGCTCTTGGCTTTAAAAGTCAGGACAGTGTGATGGCGGTTGTCCCGATGTTTCATGCCAATGCCTGGTCTTTGGTATTCTCATGCCCGATGGCCGGTGCAAACCTGGTGATGCCAGGCGCTCAAATGGATGGCGCAAGCATTTATGAGATGTTGAACGTGGGCAAGGTGACGTGCACGGCAGCTGTGCCAACGGTGTGGCAAATGTTGATTTCCTACCTGGAAGAAAGCGGTGAAAAACTGGATTATCTGGAGCGCGTCATTATTGGTGGCGCTGCCTGTCCACCATCGATGATGGAGACCTTTGAAAAATTGTATGACACAACGGTTATTCACGCTTGGGGCATGACAGAAACCAGCCCGCTTGGTTCATTGGGCACAATAAAGGGCGGACTGGAAGATTTAAGTGCACAAGACATTGCGGCCCTGAAAATTAAACAGGGCAGGCCGCCTTACACGGTGGAAATGAAAATTATTGATGATGATAGCAATGAACTCCCTCGCGATGGGGTTGCATTCGGGCACTTAATGGTGCGAGGTCCCTGTGTTTCTGCCGATTATCTGCATAATGATGACGCCCCGATAATCGATGGTCAAAACTGGTTTGACACGGGCGATGTCTCCACTCTGGACCAATACGGCTATATGCAGATTACCGACCGGGCAAAAGATGTAATCAAATCAGGCGGCGAATGGATATCCACCATTGATCTGGAAAATCTCGCCGTTGGCCATGAGGAAGTTGAAGAAGCCGCCGTTATTGGCATCGCCCACCCCAAGTGGGACGAGCGACCCTTGTTGGTAATTGTGCGTAAAAAGGGCAGTACGGTGAGCGGTGAAGATATTCTGGCTTCTCTGAAGGGTAAAATTGCCAACTGGTGGATGCCCGATGCCGTCGCATTCGTCGATGAGATTCCCCATACGGCAACCGGTAAAATCCATAAATTGACCTTAAGGGAAACTTTCAAAGATTACGTTTTGCCATCCGCCTAGATTCGGTAACGAAATAAGCGAAAAACAACCAATTCGATGACTCTAGCGTAAGCAATAGGTGGCATCGAGGCTCAAAGGGCCGTCTATTTCTATCTTGTCGTGCGCATGCAAGTGCTCCATATGCGCAAGTACTGAGAGTGATGCTGCCCCGTGTAATTTTGTATCCAGGCCTTTGTATATCTTGAGCACCACATCGATGATTTTGTGCGGTCCGGCAGCAAGTGTTTTCTCGATAGCATTTTCGCGCATCTGGCGATGAGTAATATAGCCTTTGACCACGCGTTGAGGCGCATCGATTGGCGCCCCGTGAGTAGGCCAGTAAGTCAGATCATCACGCTTTCGCACTAACCGCAATGAGGCCATATATTCCGCCATATTTCCATCGGGTGGGGCTACAACGCTGGTCGACCAGCCCATAACCAGATCACCCACAAACAATGCCTTGTGACGCTCAAGGGCAAAGGCCATGTGATTGGCAGAATGCCCCGGGGTGAAGACGCATTCGAAATTAAAATCTGGCCCGTCGATGATGTCTCCATGGCCGATAACATGATCCGGAACAAAACCCATGTCTCCGCTGCCTTCAAGGCCCAGACTTTCAACGTTTGATGTATAATCTGTTTTTCGCACCCCATGAGGTCCGACCCCGTAGGTTTCAGCCCCGGTGATCTGTTTGAGGCGCGCAGCCAGTGGGGAATGATCGTGATGGGTGTGGGTAATCAGGATGTGGGTTAGGGTGGCCGGCCCTATGGCTTTGATCAAAGCCTCCAGATGTTCATCATCATCAGGGCCGGGGTCGATAACAGCTAACTGATTGTTACCAATCAGAAAAGTTCCTGTGCCTTTAAAAGTCATCGGGCCGGGATTATTAGCCACAATCCGCCGCACACCGCTGTTGATTTCAACAGCTGTGCCGTACTGGGGATCAAACTTCTGGGTTAGGCCGAGATTGTTGGACATAGGACACCGTTTTGCACACTCTTTGCCATCCTCACAAGCATTAAACTAACGGCAACTTGTTTTCTAACAGCGGGCACCATATAAAAGTGGTCGAAGCAGCGTGAATTTGTACAATCGCTCAATTACATCGCATCAACACAAAAGAATAGGGCACAGAATGGCAAATATACTTTCAGCTCCGGCAACACTGGCGGCCGCCGTTTGGTCGGAAGATAAATCAAATACACTGTTGCGCAATGCCGTTTTGGCTGTTACCGGATCACTGCTCTTGTGGCTCTGCGCCAAAATTCAAATTCCTTTCTATCCCGTGCCACTCACAATGGGAACGCTTGCCGTTTTACTCATTGGTGCCGCTTACGGGTGGCGTTTAGGTCTTGTTACTGTGGCTCTCTATCTGGCGGAAGGTGCAGCCGGTTTGCCGGTATTTGCCGGAACGCCTGAAAAAGGCATCGGTCTGGCATATATGCTTGGCGGAACCGGGGGGTATTTGCTAGGTTACCTGATGGCCGTTGGTGCTGTTGGATGGTTGGCAGAACGCGGCTTTGATCGTAATTTCTTCACCACCGCACTGGCCATGTTCATAGGAAATGTGTTGATCTATGCGCCCGGCCTCTTGTGGCTTGGCATCTTGTTTGGCTGGGATAAGCCTATTTTAGAATGGGGCCTCACACCTTTCATTTTTGGCGATCTTACCAAGCTGGCTTTGGCAGCTGCAATCCTTCCGGGTGCCTGGTTGGCCATAAACAAGTTTAAAGGTCAGGATTAAACCCATCCACATTATAGCCCAGGTCATTCGGCATGATTTATGTTCCCCATTGCGAGGGTGACCTGGCTGGTTATTATGCTGGATCCTGGCGTTTTACGCGGCACACAAAAGATAATAAATCTGACATTGACGCCACCGTGGAAGGCGTTGCCCTGTTTAGCGGCACGGGGCAGGCGCTGGATTATTCCGAGACGGGAACCATGACCTGTGGTGATTATGAAGGCACTGTCTCACAAAATTATATATACAATTTCACTGGGCCTTTCGAAGCCAGTGTCCTGTTTTCCGATCAACGTTTGTTCCATCATCTTGATCTGAAAAGCGGGCAAGACAAAGTTACCCATTGGTGCGCACCAGATCAGTATGATGGTCGCTATCAGCTTCATAATCAGGACAAATGGGCCTTGATTTGGAAAATTTCCGGACCCAGAAAAGACAGTATTATTTCAACAACTTACCACCGTTTGATAAGCTAATGTTCGGAGCGTGCCTGATGAATCAATCTGCCAGATAAAGCGGTCAACCAATTGGTATATATATGTTTTTCAGATCAATGCTGAAATCCAGAGGTTTTGAGTGATTATTCCGTCTGTTTCAAGGCGGTCACTTCAATTTCAATCTTCATGCGTTTGTCCGCAAGTCCTGCCACAAACATGGTGGCCGCTGGTTTTGCTGTTGCAAAATATTTCTTCAAAACCGGCCAGCAGGGCTCGAAATCATCTGCATCCGGCACGATATAATGAACCCGAACCACGTCATCAATATTGCTTCCCGCCTGATCAAGCGCCCAGCAGATATTCTTCAAACATTGCTCAGCCTGTTCTGCCACATCGTCTGATATTTTCATGGTGTCATAATCAAACCCGGTGGTGCCCGCAACAAACACCCAGCGGCCATCGACAATAGCGCGCGAATAACCAACCTTCTCCTCAAACGGGGAGCCTTGTGAAATGCGTTTTCTGGTCATGGGGGTAATCCTGTTTGTGTTTGTGCGCTTACAATACCAGCACCTTTTCATTCTTCACTTCACCAATCACAACGCTGGTCTCAATGCCGATGATGCCGGGAATATTGGCGATGACTTCGCGCAGGTATCGGTTGTAATCACTGATGCCTGACAGATGCATGACCAGTATATAATCATGAGCACCGGTGATCAGGTGACAGCTGACGACTTCGCCCATATTCTGCACGGCATTTTCAAAACTTTCAATGTTTGAGCGGTGACGGCTTTCAAGTTTCACAAACACATATAAAGACAAATCAAGCCCACAGGCAGCCGGATCAACGCGTGCAGCATACCCGGCAATCACACCTTCCTCTTCCAGCCGCCGGATGCGGCGGCGAGTAGGGGTTGGCGATAATCCCACTTCTTCAGCCACCCGCTCAACACTGGCGCGGCCATCTTTTTGCAGGGCGTTCAGAATTTTCTTATCAAATTGATCAAGAGCCATTAGCTTAAAACCTCTAAAATCTGGGTATAAGTTGGATGAAATTAGTGAGAAATTATTATTTCCAGATGGTAACTTACTTCATTCTGAGAATGAAGAGCAAATATTGATATTGAAAAAGAGGTATATAAATGCTGAATGATTGCCGTGGTGTGCCCACATCCTGTAATTCGTCCGAGGCAATTGAAGGCATGGAGGCTGCACACCATTGTGCGCTTGTCTTTAATGGCGATGCGGTTGGAGAAATAGACAGTATTTTGGCAGTTCAGCCTGATTTTATCATGGGGTATTGTTTCAAGGCAGCCATGCTGACCCAGGATATGGAAACCCGCATTTATTCCATATTGCTGAAATCAGTGGAAGCCGCCGAAGCCCTCTGGGACCAGGCCAATGAGCGCGAACGCGATCACATTCAAGCCGTGCGCGCCTGGGTTGATGGGGATTTCCATGGTGCTGTTCAACATTGGGAAGCTGCTTTAACAAAATACCCGCTTGATTTGCTGGCGCTGCAAATGGTGCATCTGTCAGATGTGTTGCTGGGCGATGTAGTGGGGCAGCGCGATTGTGTGGCGCGGGTATTTTCAATGTGGGATGAATCTGTTCCGGGCTTTGAATTTGTTCTGGGTTTTTATTCATTCGGGTTGGAAGAAAACCGCGATTTTATGCACGCAGAAGAACTGGGCAGGCAATCACTGGCCTTGCGGCCCAATAATCCATATGCGGTTCATGCGGTAGCCCATGTGATGGAAATGCGCGGGCGGCAATCCGGCGGCATCGCGTTTATGAAGCACCATGAACATTATTGGGCAAACACCAATTTTGCCAATCACCTGTGGTGGCATCTTTCCCTGTTCCACATGGATGTGGGGCAGGTAGACACGGTTCTGCATATTTATGACAATCACCTGAGAACCCAGCAACATTCAGGTGACAAGTATGAAGAATTAGATGCAGCGGCTTTATTGTGGCGGTTGCAACTCCTGGATATCGACGTCGGCAACCGCTGGTCGGAGCTAGCCGATAAATGGGAAGTCAGTGCAAGTGATACGCTTTATGCCTTCAATGATGTGCATGCAATGATGTCGTTTGTCTCTGATAATCGCAGCGATGCAGCCGGGCAATTACTCAATGCCAATGCGCGTTATGTGGAACATGCATCCGATGCCAATGTGGCAATGAGCCGCGAGATGGGACTGCCTTTTTGCCTCGCCCTGCAGGCGTTCGCCCAAGGCAAATATGGCGAATGTGTCGATCGTCTGTTGCCCGCGCGCTATAATACACATCGATTAGGGGGCAGTTTTGCCCAACGTGACATCATCGGCTGGACCTTGCTGGAAGCAGCCTTGCGTGCCCGCCGGTTTGATTTAGCCCTTGCTTTGGCGAATGAGCGTTGCGCTCTTAAACCCAGCAGCGCTCAAAACTGGAAGTATGTGGCACGCGCCCACAAAGGCCTGAATGACAGCCATCGCGCAGCCCAGGCCCAATCCAAAGCAGACTCTTTACTGGCAGCCTAGAAAATTCTCTGCCATAATCCCGAACAGTTATTGAGTGGTATCAAACATTATAATAATCAAAGGGAGAACAAGAAAATGTGCGATCATTGTGTGATGGAAGCCGTCAAGGGCAAGATGCTTGACCGGCGTAATTTTTTCAAAGGTGCAGCCCTGGCATCAGCGGCTGCGACTGTGGGCATCGCTGCCCCGGTGAGTGCAGCAGAGGTTAATATCTCGAAAGGTCGACCGGTTGATTTGACGCACGAGCTTCATGAAAAATTCAAAACCTGGGGTGGTGAAGACCAGGTGAAAATCAAGCAGCTGTATAATTTCAAGAAAGATTCTTTTAATCTCAATGAGATAACATACAATGAGCACACGGGCACACATATGGATGCGCCCTTACATTTCTCCGCAGATGGTCAAACCGTTGCAGAAATCCCAGTTGAAAATCTGGTTTGTCCACTCGCCATTATTGATATTCAGGAAAAAGCGGCTGCCAATGCGGATGCTCAGTTAACCCCTGACGATATCAAGGCCTATGTGGCCAAAAACGGACCCATTCCTGATGGCGCCTGTGTTGCGATGAATTCCGGTTGGGACAAGCATGTGGATACTGACAAGTTCAGAAACGCCGATGATAAGGGTAAGTCGCACTATCCTGGCTTCCATGTGGAAGCTGTAAAGATGCTGCTTGAGCAAACCAAAGCCGTCGGTATTGCAGTGGATACGCTTTCTCTTGATATCGGGACTTCAGAGGATTTTGCCACCCATTACGCCTGGTTGCCGCAAAACCGCTGGGGTATTGAGTGTATTGCCAACCTCGGCTCATTGCCGGCAAAAGGAGCAACACTCATTGCCGGGGCGCCGAAAATGCGTGGCGGCACCGGCGGACCATCACGGGTAATCGCGCTGGTTTAAAAAAAGATTGTAATCTGGGCGGGTATGGATACGTATCCGCCCAGATTCGACATACTCGTTTGGCAGTCATATGCAGGCAGCTGTTGATAAAATCGCTAGTGATTCGATTCAACGCGCGCTTGAGAGCTATAATAGTTTGTTTAGCTCCAGGAACCCGTAAAAGCCGATGAAATTTCCACCCTCGCTTCTCGATGAGATTCGTGCACGTCTGCCTGTTTCAGACGTCATAGGCAGGCGTGTCAAATTGCAAAAACGTGGCCGTGAATTTGTGGGACTGTCCCCGTTTAATTCTGAAAAGACACCCTCCTTCACGGTCAATGATCAAAAGGGTTTTTATCACTGTTTTTCTTCCGGCAAGCACGGCGATATTTTCTCCTTCCTGACCGAAGTTGAAGGATTGAGCTTTCCCGAAGCCGTTGAGCGGCTAGCCAGTGAAGCGGGCGTGCCGATGCCGGTACGTTCAGCCGAAGCTGAGCAACAGGAAAAAAAACGCATAGGCCTTCTGGACGTGATGCAGCTGGCTCAGGAGTTTTTTGTAGGCGCTTTGGAAGGAAACAAAGGGGCGCTTGCACGCGGGTATCTTAATGACCGCGGCCTCACAACCACAACACAACAAACATACGGATTGGGCTATGCGCCATCTGAACGCTATGAACTCAAACAATATCTTCATTCCAAAGGCGTAACCCCGGAAGAAATGATTGAGGCCGGATTGATCATTGGGGGCAAAGATATTGCCGTTTCCTATGACCGATTTCGCAACCGGGTGATGTTCCCCATCGCAGATGTCAAAGGCCGGGTGATCGCATTTGGCGGACGTGCCTTATCCGATGACCAGCCCGCCAAATATCTGAATTCACCGGAAACACCACTGTTTCATAAAGGTCATGTTCTTTATAATATATCGCGTGCCCGCCAAGCCGCCTATGACGCCGGTAAAATAATCGCCGTAGAAGGTTACATGGATGTGATTGCCCTGGGCATGGCGGGATTTGATAATGCCGTTGCCCCTTTAGGCACGGCATTGACAGAAAACCAATTGAAGCTGTTGTGGCGCATGTCACCTGAGCCCATCCTATGTTTTGATGGTGATAAGGCGGGTGTGAAAGCAGCATATCGTGCCATTGATCTGGCTTTGCCAATGCTTGCCCCGGGGCAGTCTGTGCGTTTTGCCCTGCTGCCTGATGGTCAGGATCCCGATGATCTGATCAAAGCCCAGGGGCGTGAAGCATTCGAGCAGGTTTTGAAGGATGCATTGCCACTGATCAATTTGCTTTGGCGGCGTGAAGCAGAAACCGATGCCTGGGACACACCAGAACAACGTGCCTTGCTGGAACGTCGCATTATGGCGGCTGCTGCAAATATTAATGACCAAAAGGTACGCCATCACTATGAGGCAGCTTTGAGTGAACGTTTGCAAAAACTGTGGCAGCCCGCCAGAGGTGATTACAGAAGAAATCAGCAGTCAAATAACCTGCCCTACAGGTCTGCCGGGAGAGGGAGAAGAGGAACTCAAAAAGGGTTTTCCTGGTCCAAAACCAGCAAACAATCCTCAGGGGTATCGGAAGCGGTAAGAAACAGCCAGCTCGCGCGCAATCAGCAGAGTTGGCAAATTGCGCCGCGTGAAGCATTGTTATTTGTCACAATAATCAATCATCCCGGTATGTTAGACGAAGTACTGGAAGAGTTTTCCAACCTGGAATTTTCTCTTCCCGAGCTTGACAAACTACGCTCAGTAATAATAGATATCGCATCTTGCACCCCACCCCTTGAAACTCAAGGTATGAAGTCCCAATTATTAGAGCAGAACTGCGTGTCTCTATTGGAGCGCCTGGAAGCAGCACTAACGCACAAGAGTGATGGGTTTATTGAGCATGGGGCGCTTGTGGAAGAAGCAATCGCCGGTTGGCGGCAAGCTGCGGAACTGCATTTGAGAGCATTTTCGCTGAAAAAAGAGATGAATGTTGCTGAACTGGCCTTTGGTCAGAACAGTAGTGAAGAGAATTTTAAACGGCTGACGGATATCCGCAGTCAAATATCCAGTGCCGAAGGCATGGAAACCCGTGAAGATGGAGTAGGTTCCAAAATTTAATCTCTAGCGTATCAATGAACCGCAAGGAAGCCTGCCCCCAAAGGGGCTCGATTAATTAGCTCGTGGTTAAGGCGAGTTTAATAGACTTGGCTTATGAAGTGTTCGGGACCATAGCTGATTGCGCCTGAGATTAATGATTGCAGCTATTTTTTTTGAAGATGTTGTTATCGGTGAGATTAAGAATAATCAAAACCGAATAAGAACATCCAGATTGCGCTGAATGAAGCGCTGTCGTGGAGTTATTGGAAATATGACGACAAAAACAGCCGAAAAAGAGTCTAAGGCAGAAGCAGGCTCGGAAACCCAGGATGGGCCCCTGCTAGATATGACTGATAAGGCGGTTAAAGGCCTTATCAAGCTCGCCAAACAGCGCGGGTATGTAACCTATGATGAGTTGAACGAGGTTTTGCCCTCGGATCAGGTCTCTTCAGAAAAGATTGAAGATATCCTGTCGATGCTGTCTGAAATGGGCATCAATGTTATCGAACAGGAAGAAGCTGAGGAAACGCAGGCCAATGGGCAATTGGCACCAGCTGCCAAGCTCCCTGCCAAGGTGGAAAAACCCGCCTCTGAAACCGTTGACAGAACCGATGATCCGGTAAGGATGTATCTGCGCGAAATGGGCTCGGTGGAGCTGTTGTCGCGCGAAGGCGAAATTGCCATTGCCAAGCGCATTGAAGCCGGGCGTGAAGCCATGATTGCGGGTCTTTGCGAAAGCCCCTTAACATTCCAGGCCATTATCATCTGGTGTGAAGAACTAAACGACGGTCGCATTTTATTGCGCGACATTATTGACCTTGATGCCACATACGCCGGGCCTGAAGCCAAGGCGGCACAAGCGCTTCTGGGTCAACAGGTAACAGAAGCTGCAGCTTTGGCTGCACGCAATGCTGAAGCTGGCATTATCACCAAGCCCCCGGCTCATGGACCCGGAGCAACAGTGGCAGCTTTAGGCGGTGGCATAAATAACCCGGCCTTTAAACAAAAGCTTGAAGCCAGCAAAAACAATTCAGATAAAGCCTCGGACTCGAATGAAGAGAGTGATGAGGATGATGATGAAGATGATGAGGCCGACAACAGCATGTCGTTGGCAGCAATGGAGGCTGAACTTAAGCCCAAGGTTGTTGAAGTCTTCGATAAGATTGCATCGAACTATAAAAAACTGCGCAAGCTTCAGGACACCCGTGTTGAAAATAAGCTGAACGATAAAGACCTGAGCACCAGCCAGGAGCGGCGTTATAAAAAACTGCGCGAAGAAATTGAAGAGGACGTCAAAGGACTGTCCTTGAACAACGCACGTATTGAAGCGCTGGTTGAACAGCTTTATGAGATCAACAAACGTCTGATGAGTTTTGAGGGCCGCTTGATGCGTCTGGCTGAAAGCCAGGGCGTGAAGCGTGATAATTTTCTCAAAGAATACCAAAGCAATGAGCTTAATCCCAATTGGCTGGAAAATGTCGGAACACTGAAAGCCAAGGGCTGGAAAGCTTTTGCTGCACAGGAAGCCGGACCAGTGCTAACCATTCGTTCAGAAATTTTTGCACTTGCAACTGAAACCGGTCTGGAAATCAGCGAATTTCGCCGCATCACCCATATGGTGCAAAAAGGTGAACGCGAAGCACGTCGCGCCAAGAAGGAAATGGTGGAAGCCAACCTGCGTCTGGTGATCTCGATTGCCAAGAAATACACCAACCGCGGTCTGCAATTTCTTGATCTTATTCAGGAAGGCAATATTGGCTTGATGAAGGCCGTAGATAAATTTGAATATCGCCGCGGTTATAAATTCTCAACCTATGCCACCTGGTGGATCCGCCAGGCGATTACGCGCTCTATTGCTGATCAGGCCCGTACCATTCGTATTCCGGTACATATGATTGAGACCATCAACAAGCTGGTGAGAACCTCGCGCCAAATGTTGCACGAGATTGGGCGTGAGCCAACACCAGAAGAGCTGTCAAATAAGCTTGCCATGCCGCTGGAAAAAGTGCGCAAGGTGCTCAAGATTGCCAAGGAGCCTATATCTTTAGAAACCCCCATCGGGGATGAAGAAGATTCACATCTTGGTGATTTCATTGAAGATAAAAACGCAATCCTGCCGATTGATGCCGCCATTCAATCCAACCTGCGTGAAACCACAACACGGGTTTTGGCCTCTTTAACGCCGCGTGAAGAGCGTGTTTTGCGTATGCGTTTTGGCATTGGCATGAACACGGATCACACATTGGAAGAAGTCGGCCAGCAATTCTCGGTAACCCGCGAACGTATCCGCCAGATTGAAGCCAAAGCTCTTCGGAAGCTGAAGCATCCCTCAAGAAGCCGGAAATTACGTAGTTTCCTTGATAACTAATAGATTGATAAAATGCGATTAAATCAAATAACCGTGCCCGCGGTTAATCTTGATGAATCTGTTGAGTTTTATAAAAATCTGGGGTTTCGACAAATTGTTGAAGCCCCGGCCTATGCCCGATTTGAAGCCCCGGACGGCGAGACAACATTATCTTTGCATGTAGTGCAATCAATCCCTGAAGGAGACGGCATCTCACTTTATCTGGAAGTGGATAATGTGGATGAAACGGTTGAGCAACTCAGAGAATTGGGCATTAACTTCGAAACAGAACCTAAAGATCAACGCTGGCTGTGGCGTGAAGCTTGGTTTCGCGATCCCTGTAACAATCGTCTGTGCATATATCATGGCGGTGAAAACAGACGTTACCCACCTTGGCGGGTGAATTGAACTTCAAACATGCTATACAAGCTTGCGTAAATGAACAGATCGGTGAACAATCTATGCCAGCTCGGGACATTAGTGACTGGCTGCTGAAAGAAGCTATTCACGAGGCTGATTCTGCTCACATATTTGACGGGCTTTGTGAACGTCTGGTTGATGCGGGCATTCCTATTGATCGCGCCATGTACACTGCTCAAACGCTCCATGCAGAGCAAAGCGGCTATGGCCGGGTGTGGAATCCAGGTGGCCCTTCCACGTATATTCCTTTTCTTTATAACAACAGGTTTGATGAGCTCTATACACATAGCCCGTTTGCCTGGGTGCATGAGAACAAAAAAAGCCTGTCTCTTTGCCTGACCGAGACAGCTGATGAGCGCTTTGGGATTATTGCGGATTTCAAGCAACAGGGTTTTACCCATTACTTCTGTATACCCCTGTTTTTCACCAGTGGCGCAAATAATGGCTTGAGTTTCGCCACTCGGGACCCAGGCGGATTGACGCGTGAGCACCTGATATTGATCGAAGAGATTTTGCCCGCATTGAGCGCTGTTGCTGAAGTGAAATCATCTGACCAGCGCCTGCACTCTGCTTTGGCAACCTACGTGGGGGATGAACCAAGTGCCATGATATTGGCTGGCGACATTCACCGTGGGCAAGTC
>Ga0256847_1001084_pt1 | contig 14842 bp, 15 predicted proteins | sample TeddybearmetaG_FD_189099 | JGI IMG/M metagenome (GOLD analysis project Ga0256847, IMG submission 189099) | Hydrothermal vent microbial communities from East Pacific Rise, Pacific Ocean - Teddybear | ecosystem: Environmental > Aquatic > Marine > Hydrothermal vents | place: Pacific Ocean: East... | reverse complement strand
GCAAATTAAAATTAATTGGGATTGCCATTTATTTTGCCTTAGCAAAACACCATGAAATCCCAGAATCAACTTTTAATTTATTAATTTTAGATGATTTTATGACCAGTTTAGATATGGCAAATAGAAAGCTGGTTATTCAATATATATTAAAGGAATTTGAATCATATCAAATTATAATATTAACTCATAATATTCAATTTTTTAATCTTATTAATAAGCTTTTAAATCTTAATAACATTAATGAAGAATGGTTAAAAAAGAAAATTTTTATAAGAAAAAAAGAAAATATAGAAGAAAGTATTATTTATAATCAGAGTGATGATTTTATTACAAAAGCAGAAAGTGCATTACATGACAATGATTTAGATATTGCAGGAAATTCATTAAGAAAAGAATTTGAAAGGCTACAAAATGAATTAAAAATAATACTGGAATTAGGTAAAGTTGAAAAATTATCTCAAATATTTGAATCATTATTAAACTCTGGAGAAAATGATTATTTTGAAAACTCCCATCAATTTATTACAAAAATAGATAATAAATTAGAAAAAATACAAACAAAACTCACAACCCCTTCATCCGAACATTGGTATAATTTTGTTCCTTCAGAAATAAAAGCAATCCAAGATTTAATTTCTGATAAAAAAATAGGGTTATCATATACTCGATTTTATCAAAGTATTCTAATGCATCCTTTATCTCACAATGATAGTGATACAGAAATATTTCGTAGTGAATGTGAACGTTCTCTTGAATTAGTCAAAGATTTAAAGGCAGAAATAGAAATTATAAAAGATCAAATGGGGCTTTAAATGATTATTAAAATATTATTTACCATTACCGTTATTTTAAGTGGTTTTGCCTTTATTAAATTTCGCCAACGTCGCCAACTTTTAATAACAGAACCCGCCGAACCTTCGCCCTTAACTCAAGCTTTTAAAATTGTTGCTTTAGTGATTGCGATTTTAATGAGTATTGCCGTGGCTTTTATGTTATGGGATCAATGGCGGGATCGGACCATTTCAGTTTTAATTGAAGTGGTTAATGTTAATAATCAACAAACAACCGAATATCGGGCTTTTAAAAAAGACATTAATCAACGCAGTTTTATTACGTTAGATGGACGACAAATTATTTTAGCTCCTATTGAGAGAATGGAAATAATTCGTGCCGAATAGCACCGCCAAACCCCCGCTATTGGTTCGGCTTTGTTATAAAATTGATGATTCTACTTTTTATTATCAAAGCAAAAAATTTTGTCAAACAATTTTAGAAGATCCTAAATCTCCGTTACGGGTTTGGTTTGATAGTGGCATGGTGATTTTAGTTTTACTCAGTGTTTCTATTTTACTTTATAGCGTTCGTCATCCTGTTGGGTTTATTGGCGAAGCCATTGAAATTTTTGCAGTGACTGTTTTTGTATTGGAATATATTGTGCGTTTTTGGCTTGCCTCAGATAGCCATCAAATTATTATTGAGCATTATGAACATTTACAAATGATTAATCGTCCTTTTCAATATTTACCGCCTTTTAAAACCATTTTATATAAAAAATGGCGTTATATTATTAGCCCAATGGCGATTATTGATTTGCTTTCTATTTTACCCAGTTACCGCCCTTTACGGATTTTTCGTATTTTTTTACTTTTTCGATTATTTAAATTATTTCGTTATACGCGCAGTATTCATCTTTTTGCAACCATTATTAATGAAAAAAAGAATGAATTATATACCTTATTATTAGTCCTTTCCTTTGTTATTTTTACCGCCTCATCCGCCTTTTATATCTTTGAAAATCAAAATGAAGGCGGACAAATTAATCATTTTATGGATGCCATTTATTGGGCATTAGTCACTTTATCAACGGTGGGGTATGGCGATATTACCCCGCATACTGCCGAAGGACAATTTGTTGCTTTGGTATTAATTATTAGCGGCGTTGCCGTGGTGGCTTTTTTTACATCGATTATTGTTTCCGCTTTTAATGAACGCATTGATGATATTCACCAAAGACGTTTATTTAAAGAATTAAAACGTCAAAAAGGACATGTTGTCATTGTCGGTTTTGGACAATCGGGACAAAGTGTGGCGCAAGAATTAATGGAAAATAAACGCAGTTTTGTCATTGTTGATGAAAACCCCGAAAAAATTAATTTAGCCAAAAAACAAGATTATCTTGCAGTATTGGGAAAAGGTGAAAATGCTCAAATACAAGCTCAATTAAGTCTTGAACAATATGCCAGCCATCTGGTTTGTTTAACAAATAATGATGTTGCTAATGTTTATACGGTTTTAAATGCGCGTTATAAAAATCCGAATTTAATTATTATTGCCCGCGCAAACCGCCCTGAAACAGCCCGTAAATTAAAACAAGCAGGGGCAAATTATATTATAGAATCCGCCAGCATTATTCCCATTATTACTAAATCATTAATAAGCCAACCCGTTGGTTTTGAAGCTATTTGGCAAGTTTTAGGCGGACATAATGAAGTGGCTTTAGATACCGTTTATATTCCAAGCAATTCTCAATTTAATAATAAAAGCATTGCTGAAATTAATTTTAAACAACGCGGATTATTGCTTTTTGGCGTGGTCGGAATTGATAAAGATCGCCAAAAAGAAGGCGCTTATCAGCTTAGTCAGGGGACTTTTTATTTTAACCCCAGTGATGCTTTTTTTATTAGTCGGGGAGATTACTTAGTTTTAATTGGACCTCATTTTGGCTTACGTCATTTTAAAAATTCAGCCCATGAGTAAACAACAAATAAAAACCATTGCTATTTTTGGTTGTGGTTATATTGGGATTCAAGTCGCCCATTCATTGATCAAAGAAGGATATCATATTATCCTTTGTGACAGTGATGAACAGGCGGTTGATGAAACACTGAATCAAGGTTTATTAGCAACCGTTATTGATTATACCGATGATAATGAAATTAAAGTATTAGGCATTGGTGATCAAGTGGATGTTTTGTTTGCCACTTTTGAGGAAGACTCGGCTAATGTTTTTGTAACCATGTCCGCCCGTTGGTTAGATCCTGATTTACATATTATTGCCCTTGCGAATAATGAAATCGCTGCTAATAGTTTAATTGCAGCAGGTTGTAATCGAGTTTTAGAACCTTATGAAATGATGGGACGGGAAATTTATAATTTAATTTCCCGCCCCATCGCTATGGAAGTTTTATCTAATATTATTTTTGGAGATGAAAATTTAGTTTTGGCTGAAATCACTTTAACCCAACAAAGTCCATTATGTGGTTGTACATTACAAGCATGTCTAATTGATGAGCAATTTGATATTATCTTTATTGGTATTATTAGCAAAGACAAAGCTCCTCAAATGACTTTTTCACAAACAAAAGAAGAAATAAAATTAAATATCGGTGATATCCTAGTGGTTATTGGTAATGATCAAGAAATCGAACGGTTAAAACAAAAAATATGAAAAAACAAACATTAATTTGTGGCGTTGATGAAGTGGGACGAGGTCCTTTAGCAGGGGCTGTTGTTACAGCAGCCGTAATTTTAGATATTAATAATCCCATTATAGGATTAGCTGATTCAAAAAAACTCACTGAGAAAAAACGTGAAAAACTCTATACGGAAATTATGGAAAAAGCTTTAGCAACCAGTTTTGGACGGGCAGAAGTTGCTGAAATTGATGAAATTAATATTTTACAAGCCACTTTAGTTGCCATGCAAAGAGCCGTAACAGGGCTTAAAATAAAACCTGATCATGCCTTAATTGATGGGAATAAAATTCCTCAAGATTTGCCTTGTTCTGCTGAAGCAATTATTGGCGGAGATGGTTTAAGAGATTGTATTAGTGCCGCCTCGATTATTGCTAAAGTTTATCGAGATCGCGAAATGGTTAAACTGGCGGAACAATATCCTGAATATGGGTTTGAAAAGCATAAAGGATATGGCACCAAACTGCATTTAGCGGCTTTAGTTGAGCACGGTGCAACGCCCATTCATCGCCGCTCTTTTGCCCCTGTTCGGCGGGTTTTAAATAATGAAAAATAAATTAATTTTATCTTTAATTAGATTACTTTCCCTTTTGCCTTTGGTTATTATCCGTTTATTAGGGTTATTTATGGGGTTTTTACTTTATTATTTACCCAATAAAGCGGCACGGATTGCACAAATTAATTTACAACTTTGCTATCCCCAAAAAACCACTCAACAGCGTAATAAAATATTAAAAAAAGCCCTTCAAAATAATATAACCACCTTTATGGAATTTCCTAAAATTTGGTTAGGAGAAACCCTTAAATGGCGTAAAATAATCCGTCATTCGGATTCAGTTAAAATTATTGATGAAAAACTGGCGTTAGGCAAAGGGTTAATTATTGTCGCCCCGCATTTGGGTAATTGGGAAACAGGCATTGATTATTTAACCACTAAAGCGCCTGTTACGGGATTATATCGCGCACCCCGTCAAAAAATATTAGAAAACATAATGCAACAAGGACGTAATAAAACAGGGGCTAATTTTGTCCCCATTAGCCAAGGCGGGATTAAACAAATTTTTCAAGCTTTAAAACGGGGGGAAATAATTATTATTTTGCCTGATCAACAACCCAAAGAACAAAATAAAAGTGCCGCTATTTTTGCCCCTTTTTTTAATCAACCTGCTTTAACCATGACATTAATCAGTCGTATTGCAGCTAAAACACAAGCCCCTTTAGTTTTCGCTTCTTTTCACCGCCTTCCCGCCTTTAAAGGTTTTGAAAGTCATTGGTTTGAAGCTCCTAATGGCGTTCATGAGCGAGATATATTAACCGCAGTGACGGCATTAAATAAAGGCGTTGAACAAGCTGTTAATAGTTGTCCAGAACAATATCTTTGGAGTTATAAGCGCTTTGATGCACAGCCTAATGGACAAACGCCTTATAAAAAAGCCCCATGAAAAAGTTTTTAATTCTCTTCATTAGAATTTATAGCTTATTTATTAGCCCTATTTTAGGAAATAATTGTCGTTATATGCCCAGTTGTTCCGCTTATGCCAAGGAAGCCATTGAATTACATGGCGCAGGCAAAGGGCTTTGGCTTGCCATTAAACGCATTGGGCGTTGTCATCCTTTTCATGCGGGAGGTTTTGATCCCGTTCCTGAGCCAAAATCAAAGCAACAAAAAAAAGAGAATAACTTGCCTGATTAAAGTATATAGACTATCTTAATTTTTTGCTTTTCGCCTTTATCTAAATAAAATAACAATGCCATCCAGACTTCAAATAGCCAAACAAACGTTATTAGCCCCCGCCAATCTGAGTGAAAGTGATTTATTGCAAGTCATGAATAAACTCACCGCCCATAATGCAGATATTGCCGATATTTATTTTCAACAAGCCCGCCTTGAATCTTGGGTTTTAGAAGATGGCATTATTAAAGAAGGCGCTTATCATATTGAACAAGGCGTTGGATTAAGAGCGGTTTGCGGGGAAAAAACAGGTTTTGCTTATAGTGAAGATATAACGCTTAAAAATTTATTAAAAGCCGCAAGTACTGCCAGTTCAATAACCAAAGCAGGACAATCAAAAAAAATACAGATACAAGCCAATACATTACAAAAACCGCTTTATCCACATGAAAACCCCTTAGAATCTTTACCTCAAAATGAAAAAATTGAATTACTCCAACAACTCGATCAAACGGCTCGCCAACAAGATCCCCGAGTTAAAGAAGTTATTTGTAGCCTTGTTTCCGCCCATGATATTATTTTAATTCTAAATGATGAAGGGGTTTTAAGTGCTGATGTTCGCCCTATGGTCCGATGTAATGTAACAGTGATTGTTGAACAAAATGGTAAGCGAGAACAAGCCTCAAGCGGCGGAGGTGGTCGCCATAGCTTAATATTATTAAATGATCGCCAACAAATTGAGACCCATGCTAAAGAAGCAGTCCGCCAAGCTTTAGTTAAATTAGAAGCGATTGCCGCCCCTGCGGGTTCTATGCCTGTTGTTTTAGGTTCAGGATGGCCAGGCGTTTTATTACATGAAGCCATTGGACATGGTTTAGAAGGGGATTTTAATCGCAAAGGAACGTCCACTTTTACAGGAAAAATAGGTCAACAGGTGGCTTCTGAATTATGTACCATTGTTGATAATGGCACCATTGAAAATCGCCGTGGCTCTTTAAGTATTGATGATGAAGGAACACCGACTAATAATACCGTTTTAATTGAAAAAGGAATTTTAAAAGGTTATATGCAAGATCGTTTGAATGCTAAATTAATGGGTGAACAATCAACAGGTAATGGGCGGAGAGAATCTTACGCTTATTTACCGTTACCCCGCATGACCAATACTTATATGTTGGCGGGACAATCAGATCCGAAAGAAATTATTAAATCAGTTAAAAAAGGACTTTATGCGGTTAATTTTGGCGGCGGACAAGTTGATATTACCTCAGGTAAATTTGTTTTTTCTGCCAGTGAAGCTTATTTAATTGAAGATGGCAAAATTACCGCCCCTGTTAAAGGAGCAACCCTAATTGGCAATGGTCCGCAATCATTAAAACAAATTAGCATGGTCGGTAATGATTTAGCTTTAGATGGCGGGGTTGGGGTTTGTGGCAAAGAAGGACAAAGTTTACCTGTTGGAGTGGGTCAACCAACTTTAAAATTAAATGAAATGATTGTCGGTGGAACCCAAACAACTTAAAAAATAGAGAGGAAAATAATGAATGCAATAATGGTAATCCATCCTTATAAACATGAGGAACTATGGGTTTTTGATGATGAAAAAGTGGGATTAATCCAAGAACCTTTTATTTCTGGTGCAGATGATATTATAGATAAAATGGTGGTTGATATTCCTAATGCGGAAAAAGGCTTTAATTTAATTTTTTCAGCAACCACTTTTCCAGGTCATCAAGCAGTTTTTGAATGGCGTAGAGAAGAAAGTGGGGGTAATTGGTATTATTGTGAATTGGTAAAAATGGAAGGCTGGCTTTGTCCTGCTTTATTCAGGTACTTTACAGTGGCACCTGAAAAGATTTATGCGCAGTTTAAAGCAAAATAACCAAATTATGGACGTCTTATACCGTGTTTCTTCAAAATTTGAGTAAAAGTATTAGAGCTAAAAGCCTCTAATAATTTTTCTCTGGCAGCTAATTGTTTTTTATTCCAATTGCCTTTAATTCTAACCGCAAATAAAACACCGACTTTATTTCCACTAACAGGTTTTGGGTTATTAACTTGTCCGCCTAAGGGAATAATTTCAAATTTATCAGGAAATGTTCTACTAAAATACAAGGCTAAATGGTAAAAGATAAAGCCCGCATCGGCATGATCAGAAGCAACAGCCCAAGGTTGTTCGCGATGCATAATTCGTTTACCAGCAACCCAAGCACATTTTTTTCCTTTTTTACCTGTTGGATCACAATTGATTCTATTCATATTAAATATACGATGAAATAAGCGTTCTGCCGTCATGCCTTTAGGTGGATGAGGATCATTGTTAGCAATATTATAAATAGACCCTGAGAAATTTCCAAAAGAACCTGCTTCCATTTGAGGATTTGGAGTGACTAAAGTCACATCTTCACGCCCTAAATCCCATACCGAATGAATTTTTTTAGGATTGCCTTTTTTAACTAAAATAACATTGCCATAATTTTTAATAATAGGAACAGGTTTGCCTTCAATAAAATCTAATTTGGCTAATTTTTTCATTAATTTTTTAGGACCCACCGCAATTTGAGGCACACATTTTAATTGGATATTACCAAATTGGACTGTTTTATTCGCAATTTGTTGCGGGGAAATAGGCGGGCTTGTGGTGTAATACCAGTTTTTTAATTCTAATTTTTTGGCATATTTGGTTAAATAAATTAACCAAAGTTCGCGTAATGCCATATGATAATTACCCGCAGTAGAAAGTACCATATCACAATCAGCGATTGCGCCATGTAAGTCATTTAAACGGTTGGCAGTGGGTTCTGTTAAATTAGGCGTGACTTGGATTTCAGATGGCCAATTTAACAACTGTTCAGGTGTTACAATAACAGGTTGTCCAAGAATTTTTGGCGCGGCTTGTACATTGCAAAAAGAACCGAATAATAGTGTAAAAAAAACACCATATCCCCAATTATTTATTGTTTTTTTAGTCATTATAATATCCTGTATATTTATTGTTTTTAATCAGTATAGCAGGGGATAAAAAAATAATGAGGTATAAACTTATTCAAACAACCTCTAATAACATAAATCCACTCGAAAACCGCCCACTTTCAGGAACAAAACAAAGTAGTTTTTCTCCGCCTGTCAGTTTTTTTGATTTAACCAGTTCATCAACCATAATAAATAAAGAAGCCGCACCCGTATTCCCCTTACTGGTTAAATTAGTAAACCATTTTTCTTGTGGAATATGAAAATTAATTTCATCCATTTGTTGAGCCACTCGATGATAAAAATACATTGAGGAAATATGGGGTAAAAAATAATCAATAGATTCTGCTGTTAAACCTGTTTCTTTGACTAAAAGAGGTAGCGTTTTACCAATGCAATATTTAACAATATTTTTATTTAATAATTTAACATCTTGTTTTAAATTAAAAATATATTTTTCAGATAACATGGGATCGACTAAATAATTCCATCCCAATAAACTGCCATCTGCTTGTTTTTTTGCACCTAAATACATACAAGTTTCCAATTCATTTGCAAAAGAATAAGATTTAATCCAATGTATTTTTAAATTAAGCTGCCCTACCCTCGGTTTTTTTTCTAAACAAAAAGCCCCCGCTCCATCCGATAACATCCAACGTAAAAAATCTTTATCAAAAGCAAGGGTCGGATGATTTTTAATTTCCTGAACTGCTAAATTTGATTCGATGGCAAAACGTTCTGATTTTAAAATAACAGATAATACTTCGGAACCCGTCGCAACCGCTTTTTGGCGATCATCACATTTAATGGCTAAATAAGCATATTTAAGTGCCAAAAAACCACTTAAACAAATTCCGCTTGGCGACACTGTTTCACAATACCCCGTATTAGCAAGCTCCCCATGAACCATAACGGCATGACTGGGAGCGATTTGGTCGGGTAATGTGGTTCCTGCTGAAATTAAATCAACTTGTTTAATTTCAGTCGGATCCGTAAATAAATTTTGAATTGCTAAAGCCGTTAATTGCGCATTATTAATAGTAATTTCTTTGGTTTTAGGATCAATCACATAATATCTTGTTTTAATACCATTATTACGCAATACGATTTTTTTAGAGCGAGATTTCTTATTATTAATTAACCCTAAAACAGATTCAATTTCATTATTTCCAATCGGTTCATTAGGTAAGGCGGTGGCAGTTAAGGTAATATAAACATCATTCATGGGGGGCAAAATCGGTTACTTTGGAATTATCTGAGCCTGAAGGTTGTTCAAACTCAGTTTCTAACGCGTTTAATTTTTGTTGTAATAAGGGCGCTAAAATTTTACGAAGTAATATTGTAATCGGAACAACGCTAATAATCATTAAAATTAAGAAGATAACATAAAGAATTAATAATGGTTTACGTTGCCATGCCCCTGCCTTGCCTACTTTACGAAAGAGCTTTCCCCAAAGATAAAAACTTCTCGCACCAATTTTTTCAGACTGTAATGAACTGGCATCCGCTTTAACAGCCCCTAATCCCATTAAAATAGGTTGCGTTATTTTTTCTTTATTTTGTTCTAATCTTTGTTTAATGGCAAAACCAAAGCGAGTGGCTTGATTTATTTCAGAAGGTAAAATTCCCGCTTTAGGAAATCCCCAAAAAGCATTTGTTCTGCCCGTAAATAACCATCTAGGCGTGGTAATAAACGTAGCAAGACTAGACCCTTGATCAATTAAAACAATATTATCTATTAGTGAAGCTTTAAGGGTTTTCAGCATTTTTAATGTTTTTAAATGAGCTTGTCCCCACATATTACGACACCCAATCACCGTTATAATGGGACAATCTTTTAAAATTTTTGTTGCTTGAGCGGATTTTAAAAAGGCGGTTGTGGGTAAAGAAGGAGATAAAAACCAAGGTTGATAAGCTAAAATAACCAAATCATATTGTTTTTTTAAAATCAACGGTTTATTCTTTGGTGCATCTAAAAAAATACATTCAGGAAAAAGATCAAAAAAAGAAAAAAAATCCCATGGAAAGGGATAAGCTTTTTCGGGTTCTAAATATTGCCGATCAATCTCAATTTGATTACTTTCTAATAATGGTTTTTGAATCGCATCAATAATCTTTGCTGTTTGACCCGTTTGACTATAACCAATAATAAGAACTTGTTTTTTCATTACTAAAGATTATAACGAATTATTTTAATTTTACTTTTGAAGTAATGGGAGAATGAATCAAGCGATTGCGTCCATTTTGTTTGGCAAGATAAAGCAAACAATCTGATTCATGAATAAAATCAAAAACATCTTCTCCAGATAATGGAATTTTAGAAAAACAACCTAAACTAATGGTCACATAAGCACTAATTTGTGAGGCGGCATGAGGGATTTTAGCAGCAACCACATTTTCAACAATCCGTTCTGCAACTTTAATAACACCTGCTTGTTCGGTATCTGAAATAACAACCGCGAATTCTTCGCCGCCATAACGGGCAATAAAATCTGTTTCACGATGACAGGCGCTATTAATAAGACCTGCAACCTCTCTTAAACATTCATCGCCTTTTAAATGACCATAATAATCGTTATAATGTTTGAAAAAATCAATATCAATCATTAAAATTGAAATAACACTTTTAATTCGGGTGGCTCGATGCCATTCCATTTCTAAATGTTGATCAAAAAAACGGCGATTGGGAATTAGAGTTAAAGCATCGGTTAAAGCGTCTCGTTGAGCTAATTCAACTTTAGCCATTAGATCATCATTGAGTTGTTCGGAATGATCAGAAATTGCTTCAACTAATATTTCTAAGTCTTCTTTTTCTTGGGTTAACTTTACAATATTACCTTGTAAACGTTTATTATCCAAAGTTAAATTATCAATTTGAGTTGATAATTTTAAGTTTTCCTCTATAAGTATGGTGATTGATTCATCCTCTTCTTTTGATAACATACTTTGACCCTTTTGTTTTAATTCAACTCCTCCCTTTTCCGATGTTAAGTTTTTTTTCGTCATTATAATTCCAAAGGATATTGTATTTATTTTTATATTCAGATTGTTAATTTTAGCAGTTATTTTAATATTTCGTTATTTTTTTAACAAGAAAAATATTTTTTACAAGGACTTTATTATGAAAGATAAAGTCTAAAATCTTTTAAATTTAAAAAACAAGTGCATGTCATTAATCACTGAAATCCCTTATCAAGCTGATACAAGCCTTTTTTTTAATGCCTTGGCAGACAAACCTTGGGCTGTTTTTTTAGATAGCGGCCAAGATAAAAAAGGCTTTGATATTATTTCAGCAATGCCTTTTTGCACTTTATTAACAAAAGGTAAGGAAACTCGAATTGAATATAATCAACAAATTTCAAGTAGCACGCTTCCCGCCCTTTCATTAGTTCGACAATATTTAGGAAAACCGATGACGCCCATTCCGAATATACCCTTTTGTGGCGGCGCAATGGGATGGTTTTCTTATGATTTGGCAAGACAACTTGAAAAAATACCTAATTTAATAAAAGATCATCAGCCATTAGCAGATATGGCAATTGCGCTTTATGATTGGGCATTGATTATTAATCATCAAAAACAAAAATGCCACTTAGTTTCCCAACAAAAACACAGTGAAACGATTAAAATATGGCAACAACTCATTAATTTATTTAAAAATCCAATTATATATCAAGGTGAGCCTTTTCAAGTAACCCAACCCATTCAAGCCGCGATTACCAAAAAACAATATCAACAATGTTTTAATAAAATTAAACACTATATTAAAGAAGGCGATTGTTATCAAATCAATTATGCCCAAAGTTTTACGACTCAAGCCACAGGCAGTGGTTGGCTCGCTTATAAAAAATTACGCCAAATTGCACCTGCCCCTTTTAGTGCTTTTATTAATCATCCCCAAGCTCAAATTTTAAGTACCTCTCCTGAGCGCTTTATTTCTTTGCGTTATGGCATGGTTGAAACAAAACCTATTAAAGGAACCAGCCCGCGTTTTAAAGATAAAAAACAAGATCAACAAAGCGCCTTAGAATTATCAAAAAGTACCAAAGATCGGGCTGAAAATATCATGATCGTTGATTTATTACGCAATGATTTAGGACGTTGTTGTCAAATTGGCAGTGTACATGTTCCCAAACTTTGTGATATTGAATCTTTTTCTAATGTCCATCATTTAGTCAGTACCGTTCGAGGATTATTACAACAAGATAAACAGGCGATTGATATTTTAATGGCTTGTTTTCCAGGTGGAAGTATTACAGGAGCGCCTAAAATACGGGCAATGCAAATTATTGAATCATTAGAAATAAAACGTCGAGCGATTTATTGTGGTTCAATTGGTTATATTGGTTTTGATGGACAAATGGATACTAATATTGCCATTCGGACATTAATTTATAAAGCGGGAGAAGTGAGTTTTAGTGTGGGAGGCGGAATTGTATATGATTCTCAAATGCACGCGGAATATCAAGAAACCTTAGATAAAGCCAGCGGGTTAATTCAATTTTTAAAAAGCCATCAAAAAAGCGGATAATTATCCGCTTTTTTTAGCAATTAACGTTGTTGTACAACTGGCACAGGCATAGGAGCTGGCATTGGTTGTTGTTGTTGTTGTTGCATTGGTTGACCATAAGGCATTGGCATTGGACGGGGGCCATAACCACCACCATAAGGCATTGGACGAGGACCATATCCACCATTGTAAGGCATAGACATCGGCATTGACATGCCACCAAAGTTATTATTGTTATTGTTGTTATCAAATGAATCGGTCATTTCTTCCATCCAATACATTGGAGTCCATTCTGGCCAATTGCTTTCATCATAATAAGGACCATAAGGACCCATTTTCCATTCGCCGTTATTACCGCCAAACCAATCTGCATTTGCAGTGCCTGCAGAAAACGCTAAAATTGCTGCAACTAAAAGTGTTTTTTTCATTTTAAAGACCCCAAAGATGAATTAAATTAAAAAGTAAAGGATGAAGCTCAAATTCGGGCTAAAGTATAAAATAAAATACTATATAAGTCAATAATAATATTCTACTATAGTAAATTATTTTATAAGACTATACTTAATTTGATGTTGATAAAGTTGTTTTGTAATGGTTTGAATATTCCCTTTTGATTTAATTTGAACTCGATAAATGGCTTTTTTATTTTTATAAGCTGTTTTTATTAAAACGGGTTGATTAATTAATTGCTTAATTTTATTTTTTTGACGGAGGGCGTTTTGTTTATTGCTATAGGCTCCCACTTGAATATAATGGCTTTGTTGTTGTTTATTCGCAATATTAATCGCCGTAATTTTAACTTGCCCCGTCCCTGATTTAGTAATGCCTAATTTCTTAGCCGCAACATAAGATAAATCAATAATACGCCCTGTATAAAAAGGACCTCGATCATTGACTCTAACAATAATTTTTTTGTTATTTTTAAGATTTGTTACTTCAACATAAGTGGGTAAAGGTAAGGTTTTATGGGCAGCAGTCATTTGATACATATCATAAATTTCGCCATTAGAAGTTTTATGACCATGAAACTTATTACCATACCAAGAAGCAATGCCTTGTTGTTTAAAATCGTGAGCGGACTTTAAAACATAATAAGTCTTGCCTCTGACAGTGTAAGATTTTGGATTACCATATTGACTTTTAGCTTGATATTGCGGAATGGCATTTTTAACATGACTAATATCTTTTAAATTAACAGGCATCCCATCCTGTTTCTGTTGATAACGACTTTCTTGACTGGTACAAGCCGTTAATAAGCCAAAATAAAGAATAATAAAGTATTTAAACTTGATCATTATCCATTAGTTTTCTAATTTTTTGACTCAATTGAAAGACTGCCATCGCATATAAATTACTGTGGTTATAACGGGTAATCACATAAAAATTATGTAAACCCAGCCAATAATCGCTGTGCTTTTTTTGTTCTAATTTAATAATAGTCGCCAGTTCAATATCCATTAATTCAGTTGGCGTTTTGATGCCTAATACTTTTAATTCTTTTAAACGAACATCAGGTTTTTTAGTTTTACGCCCTGTTTGTGAAATTTTCGAGGTTAATTTTTTTATTTTTAACGGGATGGCAACCGCTTCACCAGGATGCCAGTGATGATGGTGGAAATAATTAGCCACACTTCCAATGACATCTTGATTATTATTCCAAATATCTTTTTTACCATCTTTATCAAAATCATGAGCTAAATTTCTAAAGCTGGATGAGATAAATTGTGGCATCCCCATCGCCCCCGCATAAGAACCTGTTGGCACGGTTGGATCTAATCCTTCTTCACGACAAAGAATAAAAAATTGGGCTAATTCACTTTGAAAAAATGCGCCACGCTTCTTATAATGAAAACCAATGGTACTGAGTGCATCAAGTACCCGATACCCGCCTGTAAAACGTCCATAACGGGTTTCTACCCCAATAATCGCGGCAATAATTTCAGCAGGAATACCAAATTGTTGTTCCGCCTTATCAAAGGTCTTTTTATTTTTACGCCAAAATTGGTAACCTTGTTTAGCCCGTCGTTGAGTAATAAAAATCGGGCGATATTCAAACCATTCTTTGGTTTTTTCAGCGGGGCGAGTAATGGCATTAATAATATTTTGTTTATAAACCGCCTTTTTTAAATATTTTTCAATATAAGCTTTTTTAAAGCCATGTTCTTTGACCATTTTTTTTACAAAAGCTTGTTCTAAATTAGATAAAGCCCATAAACT
>Ga0256847_1001083_pt1 | contig 14846 bp, 15 predicted proteins | sample TeddybearmetaG_FD_189099 | JGI IMG/M metagenome (GOLD analysis project Ga0256847, IMG submission 189099) | Hydrothermal vent microbial communities from East Pacific Rise, Pacific Ocean - Teddybear | ecosystem: Environmental > Aquatic > Marine > Hydrothermal vents | place: Pacific Ocean: East... | reverse complement strand
CGATAGAGCTAATGTCCGCTTGTGACCAAAAGCAGACAGCCCTCCTTTGCAGGACCCAACACTCCGTATCCCCCAGATTTCGCACTGCAAATCCCCGCCGCACCTGCAAATCAAAAAACTCAATCCTACCCAATAGTCGCATCATGTAGACTGCCCCGCATGACCCAATTGGAACCCCATGCTGAGCAATGTCTCGCCTTGAACTGGCCGCGTGTCGCCGCGTTGGCGTCGCGCATCACTGCGTTGCTCGGCGCCGCGACCATGCTGCCGCGCAGCCTGCGCAATCAGGCCCTGCGTCTGCTCCGCCCCGCCGAGTCGATGCTGCGCCGTTTGCTGGTCCTGATGGCGATCAAACAATCTGCAGTCTGGAGCCGACACAGCCCTCATCCTGAGCCTGTCGAAGGACGAGGGCGAACCGCCAAAGATCAAGCTCCACGAGACCGCGCACCGTCTCAAAACCTCCCCCTCCTCGACCCGCTTCACTTGCCCAGCATGATCCAGCCACCGCCGCCATACGCGACCTTCGGCCCGCGCATTTGGAGCCTCGGCTCAGATTGGACCTATCTCCCGACCGAGACCGAATTGCCCGAAATGCTGCCCATCGCCCACCTGCAAGACCGGCTAACGCGGCTACAGGCAGCGCTGGCTACGCCAGACAAACACGTCGCCCGCATGGCCCGTTGGCTCGCCCGGCGCGGCGGTGGCAGCAGGCCCCGGCGTCTGTTTCCGATGCGGCCCGGACGCCCGCCCGGATATGCTCGGCGCGGCAACGACCAGCTCAAACTCGAACCCGGTTAGGGTCTCACGAGCAGTACATACAGATACGGCCCCGTCAGGGGCCGCACGTGTTGGAAAAATTGGCAGGGCGTTTAGTCGCCGCCGCCCATTCCACCCCCCATGCAGCCACAGCCTCCACCGCCACTACCGCGATGCGTGCGGCGCTGCCGGAAGGTGAAGGATGACGCCGCATGTGACAGGACGCCAGAGAAACGGCGATCACCGCCAAGAATGACTGTGCCACCACCGCCATAAAAGCCGCCATCGACGCCGTTCCCGACACCGCCGCTAAAGCTGGCCAGATCAAGCGTAAGGGCGCTTGGCGCAGCAACTGTCCGCGTGCGTGTTGCGGTGCGGCGAGTTGTGGTGGTTGCCGGCACGGTGCGCGTATAAGTTCTACGGGTCGTGGTTGGCACAGAGCGGCGCACGGTCTGAGTTGTTCGCGTCGTCTGGCGCGGCGCAGGGCAGGACCAGGCATTACCTTCGACCAGCACACAGCCGGGTTCTGGTGGGATCATATTGTGAGCTTGCAACGGCGCTGGACCGCGATTTATCCGCTGGCCGGGCGTTCCATCGGCAAAGACCGGGGCAGAAAATAGCGCTGCCATAGCTGCAATTGCGAGGATTTTGTTGCAAATCGGCATAGTATTCGCCTCCTGAGCGAAATCATTGATCATCCGGGCTTTGCGTCGCAAGCGCCGGGCCAGAACAGTAAACGCCTTCAAGGCAATTTGCGCAAATACGTTAACCTATCAGGCGAATAGCACTCGCCTAATCAGGGACCCGCAGCATGATCACCGACCCGTTGCGGCCATAATCAGGTTCGCCGCGATGATTGCGGCGGCGATTGGAGAAATAGGTCTCTTCCATCGCGCAAGTGTCGTGGCCAAGATTGTCGACCGCGCCGATGCCTTCGGCGAGCAGCGCGCGCTGGACATAGCCAGTCAGGTCGAAATGGCTTTTCTGATTTGGTTCCTGCGCCGCCTCAAAGAAGCGGCTATTGGCGGGATCATCAGCCAAAAAGGTATCGCGGAATTCGGCGCCAACTTCGTAACTTCCCTGCTGAATTGCCGGACCAATGGCGGCGGTGATGTTGGCGCGTTCAGCGCCGAGCGCCTCCATCGCTTCAATCGTAGCCTGCGCCACGCCGCCGATTGCGCCTTTCCATCCGGCATGCGCCGCGCCGATAATCCCAGCGCTGGCATCAGCGAAAAAGATCGGGACGCAATCTGCGGTCAGGATGCACAAGGCAATTTCGGGCCGGTTGGTGACCATCGCATCGGCTTGCGGGCGGGTCGTCCACGGCTCGGTCACGTGCACGACTTTGGCACTGTGGATCTGGAAACAGGATAGCAGCTGCTGCGCCCCGATTGCTCCGCATAAGCGCTCGCGATTGGTGCGAATGGCCCGGGCATCATCGCCGGAGCCTGCGCCGATATTCAAGCTATCGTAAAGCCCGGTCGAAACGCCGCCGCGCCGCCCGAAAAACCCGTGCGCCACATTGGGCAGGGTCGAGAGGTGATGGGTCGTCATAAATGGCGGCGCTGTCATGGCCGCGTATCTAGCCGCGCAGGACCGCAGAGTCGATTCAGCTGGCCGCCTGCAAAGCTTCGGCAGGAACAATGTCGCCGTCATACAGCGCCCGGCCAAGAATGGTCCCAGTGATAGCGCGGCCTCCGGTTCTGGCGCGCAGGGCGCGAATGTCGTCGCTGCTGGCTACCCCGCCACTGGCGATCACCGGGATGGTGACAGCATCGGCGAGCGCGCCGGTGAACTCGACATTCACGCCAGTTTTCATGCCGTCGCGAGCGATATCAGTAACGATCAACGCAGCGACACCGCAACCCTCAAACGCTTTGGCCAGCTCTATGGCGGGCATGTCGCTGGTCTCAGCCCAGCCTTCGACCGCCACCATGCCATCCTTGGCATCGATGCCAACCACGATCTGACCGGGTAGAGCTTTAGCGGCGTCAATGACGAGTTGCGGATCGCGCAAAGCCGCCGTGCCAAGGATAACGCGGGCGATCCCAGCCTCTAGCCAGGCATCAATCTGGGCTCGCGTCCGGATGCCGCCGCCGAGCTGTACGGGCGCGCTCGTCGCGTTCAGAATCGCGCGTACGGCGTCTATATTGGCCGATTTGCCCTGAAAAGCGCCGTTTAAGTCGACGACGTGCAGATTGGTGAAGCCCATATCGGCGAAACGGACGGCCTGATCAGCAGGGTCTGGATTATATGCCGTCGCTTTGTCCATCTCGCCGCGCAGGAGACGGACGCACTGGCCGTCTTTCAAGTCGATGGCAGGATAGAGTTGGAAAGTCATGACGGCGCCCACTGGAGGAAATTGGCGAGGATTTTCAAGCCGACACGCTGGCTTTTCTCGGGGTGAAACTGGGTTCCGAAAATATTGCCGCGCGCGACCGCTGCGATAATCGGCTGGCCGTAAGTTGTGGTCGCGGCAATGTCGGTTTTCGCCGCGTCGCGATAAGCGTAGGAGTGGGTGAAATAGACGTGCGGATCGTCTCCAAGGTCGGCGAGAACAGGGTGGGGCCGGGTGATCTCAAGCTGGTTCCAGCCGATATGCGGGATGCGGTAGCCCTCGCCCGGCATGATCTGGTCAACCCGGCCAGCAATCCAGTTGAGGCCCGGTGTCTCGCCATCTTCAAAGCCGGTAGTCGCGAGCAATTGCTGGCCAACGCAGATGCCCAAAAATGGTACGCCGCGCTTGAGCACGGCCTCGCTCAACGCTTCGATCACCCCCTTCGCAGCGCGCAGGTTTGCAGCGCAATCGGCGAAATGACCGACGCCGGGCAAGACGATGCGATCTGCACGAGCGATGATCTCCGGATCAGCGGTGAGGATAATTTCGCTGGCTGCCGCGGCCTCATGCGCGGCAACCCGCAGCGCGCGGGCGGCGCTGTGCAAATTGCCGGAGCCATAATCGATCAGGGCGATGGTCTTCATAGGGCGTAGGTGGCTTAAAGGCTGCCTTTTGTCGAGGCTGGTGCGCCGCGTAGGTGGGCATCTGGCGCAACCGCCATGCGCAGGGCGCGGGCGACGGCTTTGAAACTGCTTTCGGCGATGTGGTGAGCATTGTCGCCATAAAGGTTTTCGACGTGCAAACACATGCCGCCATTGCCCGCTAGCGCGTGGAAGAATTCCTTGAACAATTCGGTGTCCATCTCGCCGACCTTGTCGCGAACGAAATCAACCTTCCAGATCAGGTATGGCCGCTTGCACAGGTCGAGCGTGGCGCGGCTCAGCGTCTCGTCCATCGGGATATAAGCGTGGCCATAACGAGTGATGCCCGCAAAATCACCGAGCGCTTCGGCAATCGCCTGACCAATTACGATGCCGGTATCTTCGACCGTGTGGTGGCCATCAATATGCAGATCGCCTTTGGTGCGGACCTTCAGATCAATGAAGGAATGGCGTCCAAGCGCGTCGAGCATATGGTCAAAAAAACCAATGCCTGTCGCAATATCCGTCTTGCCACTGCCATCAAGATTGAGGGTCACGGTGATGTCGGTTTCTTTGGTCTTGCGCGATACGGTGGCGGTTCTTTGGGTCATAGCGTCTCAGATAAGGTGAATATGCCACTGCGACTAGCCTAGTTTTGTTCACGACTCCCTAAGTAATCCACGGCAAACTGTAATTGGAGTGGCATAATACGACTACAGGCTGAACGTTTGAAACTAATTAAATCCATTCGGCGCGCATGGGCGAGGGCGAGTTTTGCGACGGTAATCCCGGTCGCAGCCTTCGTCATGGGTTTAAGCTTTTCGATTGGATTTACAGCCTTTCATATCCATCAAGCGCACGTCGCATATGACAATAACGTTTCTGCTTACGCCCAGCGCGTGACTATGTCTGTCGCCGATGATCTCGCCGCTGGTGAATTGGCGAACGTCGAGCAATTGCTTGATGGCTTGCTACCCAGTAGGGCCGTGGTTGAGGACCTCGACCGCACATTGGTTGCTGGTTCGATCTCACCAAATGCACGTGGGCAAGCTCGCACCTATCCAATCATGCACAACGATGTTCAGATCGGCACTCTGCTGAGCGCGCCAATGATCAAGTATCAACCGCCATTGCCGCTTAGTCTTGCTATCCTGCTTTGCTTCGTAATTGCGCTGATAGCCGCTCTGGTAATGCGCGTGTTTGCTGGGCTGGCCGCGAGCTACCTGCATCAAGTGACTGAAATTGTTCATGGTTTCAGCTTGCAGACATCCGAACAGCACAAGACAACACCTTTGATCTTTTCAGAGTTTCGCAAGCTCAACGTCGCCACAATTCGCACCACGCGGCGGCTGGCACGCGAGATCAGTACGCTGCGCGACCGCGCGCAATATGACACCCGCACTGGATTGCTGAACGAGCACGCTCTGCACAAACGGCTCGACAAGGCATTTGACACTGCGCGCTTTGATAGCCCTGCGGCACTAATTGTAATCGAGCTTAATGATTATGCTGACATCGCCGACCGGGTGGGCAGTTCTTATACAGATCACGCCCTTCGCGAGATTACCAAAGTGCTCAAAACCACCATCCGGGATGGCGAGAGTCGGCGCGGATTACCGACAGGTAGTTGGACACTCGCCGCTTTGCATTCCGAGCAATTCGGCATTCTGGTTGATCAGTTTGGTGCGCGCGACGATCTCGCTTCGCTGATCCGGGAAATCCAGACGGCTTTCCGCTCGCCCCTGCATGTTGGTGATCGGGCATTCTCTGTGTCTTTGTCGGGCAGTATCGTGCTGATCCCGGAAGATGGCGATACAGTTGCTTTGATCCGCCAGCGCGCCGATGCAACGATCCATGACCTGAAACGACAGAATAAAAAAGGCTTCTCATTCTATTCGCCCAAGCTGGAACGCCAGCGTGATGCCCGGATCAAACTGGAATCCGAACTTCGCCAAGCCGTGCGCAATGATCGTTTCGTGCCGCTGTTCCAGCCTAAAATCGATCTCGCAACTGGCCTGATCTGCGGCGCCGAGGCGCTAGCGCGCTGGCGTCTGGACAGTGGCCGGTTGGCCTCACCGTCAGTGTTCATTGAATTGGCCGAGGAAACCGGGCTGATCAACGCCATTGGCGCGCAGATCATGCGCAAAGCCTGTATGGAAGCGGTGCGGTGGAACCAGGCAGGGCATCGCCTCAACATCGCCGTGAATGTTTCACCAAAACAATTTGAACGTGACGGCCTGTCACAAATGATCCTCGATGCACTGGCCAAGTCAGGCCTGTCGCCGCGCCAGCTTGAGATTGAGATCACTGAAAGCCTTGCGATCCAGCATCCAGAACGGGTCCGCTCGGTTCTGAAACCTCTGCGCAAACTGGGCATCAAACTGGCAGTTGATGATTTCGGCACCGGCCATTCAAATCTGGCAACCTTGACCCAACTCGATTTCGACGTCTTCAAGATTGATCGCCAGTTCGTCAGCGGAATACCGCATGACGGCCAAGCCAATGCGATTGTCGACATGATCCTGAGCATGGCCAAGACCCTCGAAATGCAGATTGTTGGTGAGGGTATTGAAACTGCGCCGCAAGCTGAATTCCTGAAAGCAAAGGGCTGTCATATTGGCCAAGGCTATCTGTACAGCCCGCCTGTGACCGCCGAAGCGTTCCGCAAAATGATCGAAGAACAACCGTTCGCACCGGCCCGTATGATCGCCTGATCTGTGAACTATCTGCCCACGGGGCTTGCGCAATAGGTCTGCATTCGCCAAATCTGCTGTGTGAAACACGATATATCAGACAACCCGCCCAGCTGGCACGGCACAACGATCTTGGCTGTGCGCACCAAAAACCAAGTCGCAATGCTCAGTGACGGTCAGGTCTCGATGGGCCAGACGGTGATGAAGGGCAATGCCCGAAAGGTTCGCCGGATCGGCGGCGGCGACATTCTTGCTGGATTTGCCGGGGCTACAGCCGACGCCTTTACCCTTTTTGAACGGCTGGAACAGAAGTTGGAACGCTTCCCAAACCAATTACAACGCGCCGCCGTTGAACTGGCAAAAGACTGGCGCACCGAGAAATATTTGCAAAAACTCGAAGCGCTGCTAATTGTTGCCGACAAGGAAACCACGCTGGTCATCACTGGATCTGGCGATGTGTTGGAGCCGGAACATTCTGTCGTCGCGGTGGGATCGGGCGGCAATTATGCTCTGTCGGCGGCGCGCGCGCTGGTTGACTACGAAACGGACGCTGAAACACTGGGCCGCAAGGCAATGCAAATCGCGGCTGATATCTGCGTCTATACCAATTCGCATTTCACGGTTGAGCTGCTGGATGTTTGATCGAACCGACCTTCACGCAGCGGTGTCGGCCGATATTATTTCCGCTGAACAAGCGTCGCGGCTGGAGGGGTTCATTATCTCTCGTCGCAACCCGGATGAGGGCGGCGAGGTTGGGCAAGAGAATCTACGTTTCCTGTCCAATTTCAACGACATTTTTATTACGCTTGGCCTGATCATTCTGTTTACGGGCGTAACCGCGCTGTTTGGAACCATGGCGGCACCAGCCGTTCTGTCGGGAAAAGTCATCGCCGGAGCTATGGTGTTTGGGCCAGTGGCAGTGCTCGCTTGGGTCATGATGGAATATTTCAGCGCCCGCCGCCGGATGTTGCTGCCAAGCATGGCATTGGCAATCACATTTGTAGTGAATTGCGCGTTGGCGGCGGCAACAGTCGCCGCAAGCCTCGCCAAGCTCGACTTTGAAGCGACATTTATGGGCATGTTCGAAACCACCGGAAATATCGGGTTGGTGACATTTGGCGCGGCAACCGCGGCAGCTATTGGCATCTATGCACGGTTTCGGTTGCCCTTTGCTCTGGCGCTGACGGCGCTGGCCGCAGCTGGGTTTTTCTATGTCTCGCTCGGCTTTGGCGGCAATCTTGGCTATGTTATTGGCGGAACATTGTCGCTATTGCTCGGGATTGCGACCATGGCAGCGGCGATCTGGTTCGATATGAAAGACCCGGAGCGCATCAGCAAAGCCTCCGACAATGCATTCTGGTTGCATCTGGCTGCGGCGCCGCAAATTATTCTGGGTGTCAGCACCATCGTCACCGGGTCAAATATCTTTACCGGATCAACCCGCGGTACAGATAATTCAACCCAAGCCATCACGCTGTTACTGGTCTTGCTGACCTTGGGTCTTGTGTCACTGGCACTGAACCGGCGAGCCCTGATTGCGGCCAGCATTTTGACCTTCATGTTCACGTTGAGCTTTGTTCTGAAAAAAGCTGGATTTGATCTCTCAACCATCACCATTATCGTCGCGATCATCATCGGCAGCGGCGTGGTTCTGCTCGGCGCGGGCTGGAAAACCGCCCGGCGCGGCGTGCTCAGCATTTTTCCGGATGGCGGTATCTTTGACCGTCTGTTTCCGCCTGAACCTGTCTAGGATATTTCATGACTGCTTTGACCCCTGCTGAGATCGTCTCAGAACTGGATCGCCATATTGTTGGCCAGAACGATGCCAAGCGCGCCGTGGCGATTGCCCTGCGCAATCGTTGGCGCCGCAAACAGACTCCGGACGGTCTGCGCGAAGAAATCACGCCGAAGAATATCTTGATGATCGGGCCAACTGGCGTCGGCAAAACCGAGGTCTCGCGGCGACTGGCCAAACTGGCCAATGCGCCTTTCATCAAGGTTGAGGCGACCAAATTCACCGAGGTTGGCTATGTTGGCCGCGATGTTGAACAGATTATCCGCGATCTGGTCGAACAGGCCATCGGAATGATCCGCGATAACAAGCGCAAGACGGTTGAAGCCCAAGCTCGCAATACCGCAGAAGAACGTCTGCTTGATGCGCTTGTCGGCGAAGATGCGCAATCGTCGACCCGTGAAGTGTTCCGGCGCAAGCTGCGGGCGGGCGAACTGGACGATAAGGCCGTTGATGTTGATCTCGCCGATAGTGGACCGGCTATGCCAATGATGGATCTTCCGGGCGGCGGCGGGTCTATGGGAATGATCAATCTCAGCGACATGTTCGGCAAGGCCATGGGCGGGCGTACAAAACGCGTGCGCACCACAGTCAAGGAAGCGTACAAACCGCTGATTGATGAAGAGGCTGACAAGCTGGTCGATGATGACATTATCGCGCGCGAAGCAGTGCGTGCGGTGGAGCAAGATGGTATCGTGTTCCTCGACGAGATCGACAAGGTTGCCGGCAGCTCCAGCCGAGGCGGCGCCGATGTCAGCCGCGAAGGCGTGCAGCGCGATCTGTTGCCATTGATCGAAGGCACGACTGTTTCAACTAAATACGGACCGGTCAAAACCGACCATATTCTGTTCATTGCATCCGGCGCGTTTCACATTTCCAAACCGTCTGATCTATTGCCTGAACTGCAAGGACGCTTGCCGATCCGGGTCGAGCTGAGCCCATTGTCACGTGACGACATGCGGCGCATTCTGGTCGAACCGGAAGCCAGCCTGATCAAGCAGCAACAGGCCCTGCTCGCAGCGGAAGAAGTGACGCTGGAGTTTGACGACGACGCGATTGATGCGCTGGCTGATCTGGCGGTGAAAGTAAACGATACGGTCGAGAATATCGGCGCGCGACGGTTGCACACCGTGCTGGAACGCCTGCTCGACGATATCAGCTTCACCGCCACCGAACGCAAAGGCGAAACGGTGACGATTACGGCTGACTATGTTGCTGCCCAGCTATCCGATCTGGTCGGCAATACTGACCTGTCGAAATTTATTCTGTAGGCCGCTCAACCAGGCCGCTGGCAAAGCCCATGACGTGGAAAATCTCGTTCTGGTCCATCACCCCGCGCACCAGTTCAGAGCCGGGACCGCTGGCAAAGATGGCGACATCTTCACCGGCATGGGTTTCAGAGAACATCGGCACCAGTGCCTGCTGCTTGAAGTCTTTTTCGGTTGTATCGACCTCTGACAGATCGGCGCGCGCGCAAGGTTCACCGTCAGCGCCGGGGCGACAAGCGCCTGAACCATTAGCATAGCCCAGTGTGGTATAAGGTAGGCCATCATTGCCTTTGGCGACATCGCCGGTCTCATATTCAACCAGACCAAGGATCGGATTATTGCGGCGCGGATAGCCCGCAATCGTCATTGTGTGACTATGGTCAGCGGTAACGATGATCAGCGTGTCTTCGCCATTGGTCATCTCAAGGGCTGCGGCGACAGCCTGATCAAATGCATCGGTGTCTGCCAGCGCCCGCGCAGCATTTACGCCGTGATGTGCGTGGTCAATCCGGCCGCCTTCGATCATCAGAACATAGCCATTTTCCTCACGCGACAAGCGCGTGATCGCGGCGCGTGTGAGGTCCGCAATTGACGGCTCAGCGCCGGGATCGTCGGCGCGGTCAAGCTCGTACTGCATGTGCGATGGCTCAAACAGCCCAAGCACACGCGCGTCAGAATCAAAGTCTACAGCAGAAAATTCTGCGCCTGTGAAAACCACTTTGTGATCGTCAGACTTGGCCGTCCAGGCAACGATCAAATCCTTCTCATCAGCGCGCACACCGGTCCTGCCGTCATATTCTGGATCGAACGTCTCATCAGTCATGAACTGGCGGCGGCCCCCGCCCATGGCGACTTCAAATCCGTCACCTTCCGGCCACTCGACCAGCTGGCGAGCAATATCCACGCATGCGCTGTTCTCGGCGCCGAAGCTAGTATCATTCTCCCAGTCGCGATGCGCCGTCTCGGCATAGGTTGCCGCAGGCGTCGCATGCGTGATCCGCGCGGTTGAGATAATCCCCGTGGCGAGACCACTGCGCTCAGCCAGTTCGAACAATGTGTCTGTGCCTTGACCTTGTTGGCTGGCGCAATCGCCAACCGCAACGCCTGAACGCAGGCCCAATGTACGCGAACGGGTCTTGATCCCGGAAACCATCGCGGTTGCAGTCGAGGCGCTATCTGCAACTTGATAGTCGTGGCTATAGGTTCGCGACAAAGCCATGTGCGGCAGCGTTTCCATCGCCAGTTTGTAGCTTTCACCATCTGCGCCGCGCTGCTGGCCTGCATAGATGCGCGCTGCTGTAATGGTTGAGATACCCATGCCATCGCCGATAAAAATGATCACATTCTTGGCTTGCGGCACAAATGCGTCGCCGGCCCGGTCTGAGACGGCTACAGCAGCAGATTGGTAGTATGGATCACTGGCTTGCTCGGGTGTGACCGCGCCGCCATCGCGCACAGGGTTTGGTGTGGTCTGCGCCGTTTCACCGGCACATGCAGTAAGGGAGAGAGCGGCGGCGGCGGCCAGAAGTTTGATACGCATGGAAGGGTCCTCGGATTCGATAGGTGATCAGTCAACAAAGCTTGTAATGCTGTTTTGCGACGGTTTTGAAACAGACTTGCGATGACCTGATTGGGCCAGCAATATTCCGAAAAGGATAAACAGACAGCCGCCGATTTGCAAAGGGGCCAGCACCTCGCCAAACAGCCGCCACGAAATCGCAGCCGCGACCACTGGCTGCACAACAATCAGCACACCAGCAACACTGGCGGGTGTATGGCCGAGCCCAGTAATGATCAGACCTTGCCCGGCAACTTGTACAATAATCGCCAGAAAGAATGGCACGATAAAACCGGACATGTCCGCCGGTAGCCAGTTCTCTTTGAACAGCGCGATCAGAAACACCGCTGTCACCAGTTCAACTGCGGTCAGCCAGAAGATTGTATCGAGGCCGCCAAGCGTGCGCCGAGCGACTTTCGAAGCCACCATGTAACAGGAGACAAGGATCGCTGCGCCAAAAGCGAGAATGTCGCCGCGCAAGGCAAGTGGCCGCGCATCACCCGCGCCGCTTATGCCGCCTAGTGATAGGGCCGCGGCGCCCGCTATCGCGATCACCACCGCAATCCCCCAGATCGGGGTCGGGCGCTCTTTCAGAAACAGCCAAGCGGTCAGACCGACGCCTATATTTCCAAGATTGACGATAAACGTTGAGTTCGCCACCGTCGTCAGGGTCAGGGACCAGTGCCAGAGACCAATATCCACGGCAAAGCAAACACCGGCGATGACGACATAGGGGTTAGGTTTGGCGGGCAAGCGCTTCTGGGTCACCGCAATCATCATGAACAAGATCGGCAAGGCGAAAACATAACGCCAGAAGGCGATGCCTTGCGGGCCAAGATCGCCCGGTCCAGCACCATCGGTGCCTAGCCGCAAGCCAATTGGCGCAAAGCCAATACAGATACCGCCGAGTAAAACCAGCACTGGCCCAAACCAGTTTGGCCATTCCTTTTCTGGCGCTGGCGCAGCTGTATCGCTCATCAAAACCCTAATTGTTGTCTGATCTCAGAAACGCTCATACCGCGCTCGCGCAACGCGGCAAGCGAAACACTTTGGTCGGTCTTGGACAGACGTTTGCCATCAGGCCCGTTGATCAGCGGATGATGTTGATAGATCGGCTGAGGCCAACCCATGAGTACTTGCAATAAAGTATGGATGTGAGGCGCATCGATCAGGTCCACGCCACGAATGACATGTGTTATGCCTTGCAGCGCATCGTCATGTGTCGCGGCCAGATGATAGGCGCTGGAGCTGTCCTTTCGAGCAATAACTATGTCGCCATGCAGGTGCGGATCGGCCGGGACGGTGCGTAATGTTTTCCCGTCCTGCAGCGTATAAGACAGCTCGTTCCATGCCGCGCCGAGATGGGTGCGCGCAGCGCTGAGAGACAAGCGCCAGGCAAACGGGCGGGCCTGATCGAGATAGCCGCGCTCCAGCGCTATCGGCAGCGGGGCTGGCGAATTGTCCGCCAATTCTGAGCGCGTGCGAAAGCAGCGATAGGCGAGACCAAGACCAGCGAGATGCGCAACGGTTTTTGCGTACTCAGCGAAATGCTGCGACTGAACTCGCACCGGCATTGGCCAATCGAGACCGAGCCACGCCAGATCTTCGAAGATACTTTGCGTATATTCCGGGCGGCACCGCGTCGTGTCGATGTCTTCGATCCGCAGAATTGGCCTTGTGCCCGCCTGCTCCGCGGCGCGCCAGACATGCAGCGCTGCGGCGGCATGGCCAAGGTGAAGTCGACCTGTCGGCGACGGGGCAAAGCGGGTCAGAAAGGCACTCATCTCGTGACATTAGATCATCACTTGCCGCAAAGAACACTGCCAAAACAGCTACAACCGCCATTATTCATTGCGGTCAGCCCCTTATTCAGGCTATCGCACACTCTGGTTACAGGATGGCAACACATGCCGGGCGACGCGTATATTACTCAAATAACCAATTGGTTCACGCAGAATGTCGCGGGATCGCAGCTGTGGGCAGCGATTGGACTTGCCGCTGTGGCGGCTGCAGGGCTGGCTATCGCGTGGGTAATCTTGCGCGGCCTAATGCGCCTGATCGGTTCAATCACCAGCTCAATTTCAAGCCGGCGCAGACGCCAAACCCAAGGCTACACAATTGGCGTGGCGCGTTTCGCTGGCGCTAGAGGCGGCAAGCTGGCCAAAGCGCTGATCCAGACTTTGCAAGACGACATGTCCGAGTTCAGTTTCGGGGCACAATATGAAGTGATCAAAGCGCCCGCGCCGATAGCAACTCAGAAGCAGGGCCTGCGCGATGTTGCCCGGCGCTGGCTTGGCCGCGCGTCGTCAGACCTCATCGTCTGGGGCTATCGCGGTCGCGGCTCATCGGCGCCGCTGCATTTGAGCATTTTGTCCTGCGAAGGTTCGCTGACCCCAGCTGAAGCGCAGGAAACACAAGTGATGTTGCCGGGCGATTTCGCCAAGGCTTCCGAGATTGTGCGCAAAGCCGGGGCGTATCTGGTGGCCCGCGCGCTGCAGCCGGGACTGGCGCGCGCCACGGCTTTCAAAGCTGAAAAGCTGGAGCCAGTTGCCGAGTTTCTGACCAAATGCCTCGCCAATCCGGGGTCTCTGCCGGACGAAACTGTATCTCTGCTCGAAACAGATTACTGCGCCATGGGCCTGCATATTGGCAGCGAGGATCATCTGATCCACGTCGCTGAACTGCGCCGAACACGTTTGGCCAGCGAGAAGCAGCTCGATACCGAAACCCAGATTGCGGCGCGAATTGACCTTGGCCGCGCGCTGCTTGGCATGTCAGCCAAATCTTTCGACCCGGCCCGGGTGCGCGAAGCCATGGATCATCTCAAAGCGGCGGTTGAATTGCTGAAGCTCAACCCGACAATCCAATTGGCCAATCATACAGCAAACGCGGTACAGCAAGGCCAAGCCATGCTGCAAGCAAGGCAGCGGTTCTCAGTAACCGGCGGCGGCGGGGTCTAAGCGCTAACCCTCGTCTAAAGCCTACGCGCCCGGCATCGGGCAGACCACACCCGTACCGCCAATTCCGCAATAGCCACTAGGATTCTTAGCCAGATATTGCTGGTGGTAATCCTCGGCATGATAGAATGCGGCGAGCGGTTTGATCTCGGTTGTGATCTCATCGCGACCTGATCCGGTCAGGGCTGCCTGATAGGCGTCGCGGCTAGTTTTGACGGCGACGAACTGGTTATCACTGGTGGTATAGATGGCTGAGCGATATTGGCTGCCGCGATCATTACCCTGGCGCATACCTTGGGTTGGATCATGGCTTTCCCAGAACAGTTTGAGCACATCTTCGAGGCTGATCACTGCCGGATCAAACACCACGCGCACCACTTCAGTATGCCCGGTCTGTCCAGAGCACGCCTCTTCGTAAGTTGCGTTTGGGGTATAGCCGCCAGCATAGCCAACTTGCGTGACATAGATGCCATCGGCTTCCCAGAACACCCGTTCAGCGCCCCAGAAACAGCCCATCGCCACGACAATTTCCTGCATATTCTCTGGCACTGGGGCGAGCAAATCTCGGCCATTGACGAAATGGGTTTGCGCCGTTGGCAATGGGGTTTCACGGCCGGGCAGTGCGGTTTCGCGGGTCGGCAATTCAGCGGGTTTTCGGGTGAACAACATAGCGGGGTCCTTGGCGTCTTAAGCGACAATATGGGGAAGATGCAGCTCAGCGCAATGACATGTCTTGCGATCTCACGCCGCTAGGCTATAGACGCGCCGTAATGGTGAGGTGGCCGAGTGGTCGAAGGCGCACGCCTGGAAAGTGTGTAGGCTAGCAATAGTCTCCAGGGTTCG
>Ga0256847_1001082_pt1 | contig 14867 bp, 16 predicted proteins | sample TeddybearmetaG_FD_189099 | JGI IMG/M metagenome (GOLD analysis project Ga0256847, IMG submission 189099) | Hydrothermal vent microbial communities from East Pacific Rise, Pacific Ocean - Teddybear | ecosystem: Environmental > Aquatic > Marine > Hydrothermal vents | place: Pacific Ocean: East... | reverse complement strand
ATTGATTCCCAGAGATCATTTTTGTTTTTACAGATCAGAGCACCTGCGAGTACGTCACTATGTCCGTTCAGGTATTTGGTCGCTGAATGCATCACAAAATCGGCACCATACTCGAAAGGCTGCGATAATATCGGAGTAGAAACAGTCGAGTCGCACACAACGTAGGCGCCGACTTTATGGGCCATTTTTGATACTTCATTAATATCGGTGATGTCCCACGTAGGGTTTGCAGGTGTTTCAACCCATACGATTCGGGTTCGACCCGGTTGAAGCTGGTTTTCCAGCGTCTCCAGTCGAGTACCATCATATTGATCAATTTCAATTCCCCAGTCTGCTGAGAATCTCTTCATCCAGTCCCGTAATCCGTGATACATCAGTTCGGGAATTAGCACATGATCAGTTTGTTTCAAAGACTGAATCAGCGTTGTCGCCGCTGCCAGTCCGGAGCCAAATAGAAATGCCTCCTCCCCACCTTCCAGTTTTGCCAGTAACTTTTCAGCCGGGTAACCGGTTATATTTTTATATCGAGCATAAGACACGCCTGATTGTATTAATTCGTAGTTTTCATCCCGCGCGAATGTTGTTGAATTAAGAATTGGCGGTACCACAGAGCCTGTCTCAGGATCAAGATAGTGGTCCATCTGTGCCAGAAGTGTGGACATGGATTTTGGTGTTTTATTTTTCATATCATTTTGTATAAAAGGGAAACTACTGAGACAGGTCTATATGAATTCCACTCAAACGTAAGACAACAAATACAAGCCTTTTCTGGAAACCGCTGAGTTTAATACACAAAGCCGCATTGATCAGATTATGTTCATCCATATACAACTGCTTTATATCGGGATTTTGATCAATGCCTCGAAATGCTGATTGAATAATTTTCGTCACAGAAAGAGTCGGTGAATCGACAAAATATAGCGCTTGATGACTGCCTCGATAAAATACCCGGCCAACGCAAAGACTACAAAAAATCTCCAGTTCATTAACCGGCGCAGTTAAAGTTGATCTATAACTGGCGCGTTTGAGTAAATCGCGATTATTGGTGCAGATTGGACCTATGCCTGCCATTAAATTCTCGAAATTTTAATGCGGTATTATAACCTATTCATAACCGGTTTGATTTATTCACCAAGTATTTCTTGTTTAACTTGAGTAAAATATTGTAATTGATCGAAATCTGTAGCTACTAGTTCAGTTACGAATCATTGAGCTTGCGCAAGATCTTCAGTTATCGCATGCTTTACATGAGCCTGGGATTACTTTAACTGGAATCAAGACAACAAACGCATGAACTTGACTTGGCCAAAAACAGCCATTCATATTATGCTAAACATCATGTGATTATTGATTTATCAAAAATATGCGCAAGTAAAGGAATTGGAATATGACAGTACTCAGCGTCAATCTAAATAAAATAGCACTGCTGAGAAATTCTCGCGGGAGAAGTTTTCCAAATGTCGTGGACTTCGCCAGGAAATTTTACGACTTAGGTGTGCGTGGGTTAACCATTCACCCTCGACAGGACGAGCGTCATATCACCAGACAGGATGCATTCGACTTAGGCTGCCTGGTTAGTGACTTGAGATATATTGAGCTAAATATAGAAGGTTATCCTTCGAAGGAATTCCTTGAACTTGTTGAGAGAGTTAACCCAACTCAATGCACTTTAGTACCTGATAGCCCGTCACAATTAACCTCTGATCATGGTTGGGATCTCACAAAACACTTAGATCAAGTACGTGAAACTTGTTCACGGCTCAACAGTGCTGGGATTCGCTCAGCAATCTTTCTAGACCCCGAAAAAGATCAAATTAGAATTGCACCGAAAACAGGTGCGAATCGGATAGAGCTGTACACCGAAGAATATGCGGCAACTTATGGCACGAAGGAAAACGAGCCAATTTTTCAAAAGTTTAAGGAAGCAGCAATGCTGGCCCAGGAAATGGGATTGGGCGTAAATGCTGGGCACGATTTAGATCTTGTTAATCTTTCCCAATTCTTATGCATAGATGGAATTCTTGAAGTCTCAATAGGACATGCTCTAACAGTAGAGAGCATTGAAAAGGGAATGAACAACGTTATTGGAAAATACCTGGATATTTGTAATCATCAGTGAGCTAATGCCGTCTAAATAGTGACTTTGCGTGCGGTTTCCTGAAAACCCGTACGGCTACCACCTGGAATTTTAATTCACCTCAAAAGCATAAATGTTAGAACTACGCCCAACATGCGAAAACTGCAATAAAGCATTGCCTCCAAATTCTACCGAAGCAATGATTTGTACCTATGAATGTACTTTTTGTAAGACCTGTGTTGATGATGTCCTGTTCAACGTTTGCTCCAATTGTGGCGGTGGTTTTTGCCAGCGTCCTGTTAGGCCAGCCACCAATTTAAAAGAAAATAACTACCTGGGTAATAATCCGGCTTCAACAGAAGTTATTCACAATCCGGTTGATTCAGTCATACACAGTGTATTTTCCGCAGGCATTAGAACCATCCCTGCAAACGAACGTTAATCACACAATAAAGCGAGACTGTAAATTTTCTGATCTGGATGTTTGCAGCTTAAGATTCAGCTGCAATTTTTCATTCTTTATTGGTCAGGCCTGCAAGCTGCTTTTCCAGCATACGAACCTGTTTGCGCAGATCAGTGAGTTTATGGGCTATCGCAGAGTTTTTAAAGTAATCCTTCATCGGCTGTATCGGCATACCGGCAAATATTCCTGCTTTTTTTATACTATTGATAACACCTGCGCGTTGTACCAGAACAACATCATCACAAATAGTGACATGGTCGGTAATCACACACTGGCCGCTGATCACTACACGCTTGCCGACTTTAGTTGAACCACCGATAGAACTTTGTGTGACCATGATACAGTTTTCATCGATTTCAACATTGTGGCCGATATGACAAAGCGCATCAAACTTACAACCTGCACCGATGCGCGTGATATCGTAAGTTGCCCGATCAACAGTGCAATTGGCACCGAATAGAACGTCGTCTCCGATAATAACTTTGCCAGTTTGCGGTATACGATGGCTTTTACCTTTGCTGTCCTGCGCAAAACCAAATCCCTCCATACCAATGACGCAACCGGATTTGAGAATGACACGATTACCAAGTTCGCAAGCGTAAGCTACAACAACATTTGGATGCAGAATGCAATCTTCGCCAATTCTGACATCCTGTTCCAGCACTGTGTTAGCTTTGATGATGCTGCCCCTGCCGACTTTCACATTGCCTCCGATAACTACGCCAGGTCCGATAATCACGTTTTCAGCAATAGTGGCGGATTCGTGAATGGTTGCTGTCTGGTGGATTGATGGCCATTCAATTTCACGATTATCACGGTCGTCATAAACCTGGCGCACCAAGGCATGAGCCAATTTGACGTTCTGACAGCTTAATACTGCGGTTGTTGTCAGCGATTTAAATTGTGCAACAAGATCAGGGGATGTGATAATAATTGCCGGATATGCATTGATGGCATCATCTACGTAGCTTTGATTGCTGACAAATATCAGGGATTCTTTATTGCAACTATCGATTGGATCGATACGCGAGGCTGTTGCGTTATTTCCATACAATTCATCAAGAATGTTGTTTTTCTTAAATCGCGCAAGCAGTTCGCTGGACAGTATATTCATATAATTTCAGTATTTAAATTGTCGATGGATCAAGGAATAAAGCCTCTTCACCCTAACAACAATTTTTTCATGGTTTCATTGAGATAATTATGCGCTGTTTTTATTTCTTCATCCTGTTGTGGATCTAATAACCACAGGTAAATAATACCAGTGATTGATAACAAATAGTGCCGGGCAGCGGATTCGGCATTTACGCTTCTTGGGATTTTCCCGGTTCTGATATCTTTTTCGATCCACACTTTTACATCATTCAAACGACGTTTATGAATCGCCAGAACGACTTCGTGTACTTCGTTTTCCAGACCCATTGATTCAAACCAGAGAATATAAAAAGCTCTTACCTGCAGCGGCGCCTGTTTGCAAAAACGATAGTGTGCATCTGTGGTCGCGAAAATCGCGTCATATCCTGAATTTCCACGAGTCGCTAATTTCATTTCATTTAGCCAAAAATCTGCGACGCGTTTAATCACAAAACAGAATAAACCCTTCTTGGATTTAAATCGAGAGCCTGCTAAACCACGGCTATATCCAGCTATTTCACCGACATCTTTCAAGGTGGTTTTCTCTGTGCCCTGCTCAACGATCAACTTGACAGCAGCTTTGAACATACGGGAATCAGATAGCTCAATTCGTTCTGCATGTGATATTCGTTGTGGTAATTTGGCTGAGACAGATGTTTGCTGCGTTTGCACTAAAAAATACTCCAATAATATTTGCTTGCTGCAAACAAGTATATTACAGTAACGCCTCAAAAACCACGGAGAATAGGAGTATAATAGTGGAACAACCTATCAGTCGATTCCCAATTCCAGAACTGTCCGATCTACCTGAAGACATCCAGCAGCGGATAAAGGCAGTGGAAGAAAAGGCTGGGTTTATCCCCAATATATTCATTGCTCTAGCACACCGACCCGCTGAATTCCGAGCTTTTTTCGACTATCACGATGCCTTGATGGAAAAAGAATCGCCAGGGCTGAGCAAAGCAGAACGAGAAATGATTGTGGTCGCGACCTCAGCCAGAAACCAGTGCCAGTATTGTGTAATCGCTCATGGTGCAATCTTACGAATTCGAGAAAAAAACCCATTTATTGCCGACCAAATCGCAACTAACTATCGCAAAGCTGACATTTCACTTCGTCAGAAATTGATGCTGAATTATGCGTTAAAAGTATCTAATGAAGCAGAAACTGTAAATGAAGATGATTACAGACAACTCAATGAACAGGGCTTCGATGTAGAAGATATCTGGGATATTGGCAGCATCAGCGCCTTTTTCGGTTTATCAAATCGTATCGTCAATATGAGCAGTATGCGCACTAATGAAGAATTTTATCTAATGGGCAGAATTCCTCGCGAGAGTATTGAAGAGTAAATTTATGAGCAAAATTACAACGCAACAATTTAACACCATAATCAAAAATGAAATTGAGTGGGCTTCAAGCCTGAATGTAACCCTGGAACGGGTTGAACAGGGCAAAGCGGTGATGCGCATGCCTTATCACAAGAGTAGCACTCGACCTGGCGGGTCGATTTCTGGTCCGCATATTATGTTGCTCAGTGACATCTGCATGTATGCCGTTGTATTAAGTTCGATAGGCGAAGTTAAACTGGCCGTGACGACCAACTTTAATATCAACTTTTTACGCAAACCTATGGAAAGTGACCTGATCGCTGAAGGAAAAATTATCAAACTTGGAAAGCGACTCGCTATTATGGAAGTCTCTGCTTTTAGTAATGATGCAATAGTCGCTCATGCAACAGGCACCTACTCCATTCCACCGGTATAACGAGTTCTGCAAAAGGCTCTGAATTAAGATTGCATAATCATCCGTATAAAAAATAGACACCACATGATGATTAAGCTAACAGCGCCAAATAAAAAAACTTGCATTCTTTTCATCAGTCTATTGCTTGTTGTATGGATGTAACTGTGAACGTACCTGGATCCAACAAAAATCCAGGCCAGGATTAGTTGAGCTAGTTCAACCTTATTTGTCACCAACAACAGAATACAAATGACATAAAATAGAACAGGTATTTCCAATAAATTACTGAAGTTATGGCTAACTTTTAGTAAAGAATCAGGGACATCCTCACCCCGATAGAGCTTAAAATATTTTGCACTGATTTTCCCCTTTATTACGGCTGAAAATCTTAGTTTTAAAAGCACAGCGCCTATACCAAAGGTTAGCAACACTAAAGCAAGAATGGGAAATAAGATGAGCTGTTGATCCAAAAGAGTTTTCCTTACAGCTTAACTAACTCAGGCAATTGAGAAAGGCTTTCCATGGTGACTGTCGGCTCTATCCCCCAGGGATCAAATATGACATCCGCAGAGCGCTTTAACCAGGCTGCTTTCATGCCCGCAGAAATGGCGCCAATAACATCAAACGGATTGCTCGATATTAGCCAGGTATTATTGGCATCAGACTGACTGGTTTCCATAAACATGTGGTAAACATCCGGGTTTGGTTTGAAGGTTTTAACTTTTTCTACACTAACTACTCCATCGAAATAACCACGAATACCAGCGGTTTCAAGCAGTTTTTCTATCGCTTCTGCACCGCCATTTGAGAAAGCAAAAAGTTTGAACCCTGCCTGTTTTGCCCTGATCAAACTATCCTCTACATCTTTAAAAGCAGGTAATACTCGATATATTTCCATCAGTGATTTTTTGGCCGATTCATCGAACGAGGTTTTCAATGCTGCATCGGTATAATCCAGCGCATCTCGGGTACAGACTGCAAAGTTTTCATAACGTCGCATCAATCCTCGTCTAAACGAATATTCGATTTGTTTTTGACGCCAGATAGCAGAAAATTCTGATGACAGGCTGGTGTATTCTGATAACTTTTGTGTCACGCCCTGAATGTCGATTAAAGTGCCGTAGATATCAAACGCGAGCGTAATACTCATGACGAATCCTCCTGTGTTTTTGATTTTGGGCTCGTATAAAATTCCGGCCAACGCTTCCTGACCACTTCACCATCACTGGATAATGCCAGGCAGGTATCGAGGATCATGGGTTTCTGGTCGTCGGCTTGCTGCAACTGCTTTTCTCGTAAAGCAACGTGCATGGTTTGGTATGCGGTGGCTGAAATAACTGGCAGTAATGACATTACATGAGTACAGCTGGTCTCTGATCCGATACGTTCTCGGACCGATTCCATCCAGCCAGGTTTTATCTGCAGGCCGATTAGTTTTTGCATGATTTTCGCTGCTGAGGTGCATATGCCAAAAGGTGTTTGATCTGAAATTGCCTGAACATCATGAATTAAAAAATCGAGATCAATGGTCAGTCTCAGCCACATATCATGAACGGCATCACCGGCTTTAATTGTGTCTCGAAAATCTTCATCATAGCCGCAATCATAGGTACGGCTGTCAACAATGTGGGCTTCTATATCCCAAAGCCCATCGTCGCGTGAATATCCTTCACACTGGATATCTCGTAGATGTAATTTTTTTCGAGTTATCGATTTTTTTAACGGCATAATCAGTTTATTGCCTTAAATTAGTGTTTTGCCATAATTAGTATTTTGATAAGGCAAGAGCCACTTTTGAAGTCGGTTCTCGGCCTAGATATTGCGTGATATATAACCCGGCCTGCAACAGCTTATCCATATCAATACCTGTTTTAATTTTCAGACCATTGAGCATGTATAACACATCTTCGGTGGCGACATTACCACTGGCACCCTGAGCATAAGGACAGCCACCCAGACCAGCTACAGAAGCGTCAATTGTTGAAATACCACTTTGCATGACTGCATATATATTTGCCAGACTCTGGCCATAGGTATCATGAAAATGGACGGCCAAATGCTGTACTGGCACTTTTTTACCGACGCACTCGACCATCGTCCTGGCATTGCCGGCAGTTCCAACGCCAATGGTATCGCCAAGTGAAATTTCGTAACATCCCAGATCAAATAATTTCTCAGCAATTTCAGCCACTTTATTGATTGAAATATTCCCTTCAAAGGGACAGCCCAATACGCAGGATATGTAGCCCCTGATTTCCATATTATTATCCTGCGCCGTCATAATTACCTGCTGATAATTTTCGATGCTTTGCTGAATTGAACAATTGATATTGTTCTGTGTAAAGCTCTCTGAAGCGGCGGCAAAAATTGAAATCTCTTTAACGCCAACTTCAAGTGCAGTTTCCAATCCTTTCATATTAGGCACTAGCATCGGGTAGGAAACGCCTGCAATTTTGTGGATATCAGCATAAACATCAGCACTGGATGCCATTTGCTGGATCCATTTTTCTGATACAAAACTGCCCGATTCAACAACACTCAAACCAGCATCCACCAGCTTTTCGATCAGTGCAACTCTTACCTCTACAGGTAAATTTGCAGACTCGTTCTGCAAACCATCTCTTGGGCCTACTTCTACAATTTTCACCTGTTTTGGGAGGAAACTAGCCTGCATTTCTCACCACCTTTCTACTGCGGCTGACGATATGCCCGCTGCGACAAAATTGTCTGGAACGATTTTGAACAGCTCTGCTGGCCCGAAAGGCGAAGGGCAGGATGCTCGAAGTAAAGCTGGTGAGAAACGCAGGCTACTCAAGACTGATCAACCGGTCACCTTCTTCCACCTGATCACCCGGCTGGAAGAAAATATCTTTAACCTCCGCATCAGCGGATGCCACAATCGAGTGCTCCATTTTCATCGCTTCGATCACCACAAGCACATCACCGGCTGAAACCTTATCTCCTGGTTTGACCAGTAATGCGATTACGCTACCAGGCATAGAGGCGATCAACTGGTTTATTTTGCTTTCAGATGCCGGCCAGATTTGCGCTGGATTTTGACGGAAGATTTGCCACTGCCTGTTAGCATGCCAAACCAGAATATCTCCATTTCGCTCAATAACCGGGACATCAAACTTTTGATTGTCTATTTCTGCGAGTAGCTGGCTTTTATCTTTTAATCTGGCATTAACTTTATATTGTTTTTGATTCAGCTTGAAAATCCACTGTGTTCCACGGGCAGAGGCCTCAATTTGATACTCATTTTCTAAATCGTAGAAAGTTAACCGATGTTTTACTGGCTGGTTCATACGCCAGCCATCATTGATTTGCCAGGGTGAAAGGTTTTTAGATTTACTACTCAAACTGACCAGCCGATATAACCCGGCCAACAGGATAATGGTGTCGTGTAATGTGTTGCTTGTTGAGATTAGCTGCTCTCGATGTTTTTCAATAAAACCCGTATCAAATTCGGCATTGATAAATTGTTGCTGAGAGACCAATGAAGCTAAAAATCCAATGTTAGTTTGCAAGCCCATAATTTGATAATCATTTAAAGCCTGTCGCATTTTTATTAATGCAAGCTTCCGATCTGGCGCATGTGTGATCAACTTTGCAATCATCGGGTCATAAAATAAACCAATTTCATCCCCTTCGCCGACACCGGTATCGATTCTAACTGCCGACCCAGCAGCAGGTGTTTGATAAAATAATAGCTTCCCAGTGGCAGGCAAAAATTCATTCTCAGGAGATTCTGCATAAATTCTGGCTTCAATAGCATGCCCTTTAAACGTAACTTCCTCCTGCCTCAAAGGCAAAGCTGAACCAGCAGCGACTTCGAACTGCCACTGTACAAGATCCAGGCCTGTAATCATTTCTGTTACCGGATGTTCCACCTGCAGACGTGTATTCATTTCCATGAAATAAAAACTGCCATCCTGATCCAACAGAAATTCAACCGTACCGGCGCCAACATAATCTATGGCTTTAGCGCAATTGATCGCTGCTTTAGTCATTTTTGAACGCAGTTCTTCTGTCATGCCGGGTGCGGGTGCTTCTTCCAGAATTTTCTGATGACGTCTTTGAATCGAGCAATCTCGTTCGTACAGGTGAACCACATTTCCATGTTTGTCTGCAAAAATCTGGATTTCTACGTGCCGAGGTTGTAACAAATAACGTTCAATCAAAACTTTATCGCTGCCAAAAGCGGCCAGAGATTCGCGCTTTGCTGAAGCCAGTGCCGCTTTAAATTCGCTGGCCTGATTAACAACGCGCATGCCTTTACCGCCACCACCAGCGCTTGCTTTTATTAATTGTGGAAAGCCGATACGTTTTGATTCTTGTGCCAACAATTGTTCGTTCTGCTCTTCACCGTGGTATCCGGGCACCAGAGGTACACCGGCTTTCTGCATCAGATTTTTGGCTTCACTCTTTGAACCCATGGCCTTGATTGCAGCCACCGTTGGCCCGATAAAGACAACACCAGACTGTTCACAGGCCAACGCAAAGTCTGCATTTTCCGATAGAAACCCATAACCCGGATGAATAGCCTCAGCTCCGCTTCGTTTTGCAATGTCGAGAATCTTCTGAGCATTCAGATAACTTTCACTGGCTTCTGCAGGGTCGATACCAAAAGCTTCGTCACAGGCAGCAAGATGTAACGCAAAACGATCAGCTTCTGAGTAAACAGCAACCGTGGTTATACCCATCAGTCTGGCAGTACGGGCGATGCGACAGGCGATTTCTCCGCGATTAGCGATGAGAATTTTTTCGAACATAATCTTTAGGTTGCCTTTAGCTTATTTAAAAAAGCATCAAGACCTTGATGTCTCCCTGCCCTCAATAACAGCAATCGAATTGATTCATCGGCGCTGATTGTATCCAGGGTCTGCGCATTTATTTTTGGAATCGGTCGATTAGCCATTTTTACATCCTGAAGATTCCAAACTGACTCGCTTCTATCGGTGCATTTAATGCGGCCGACAGCCCGAGTCCGAGAACTCTGCGTGTATCTACCGGGTCGATAATGCCATCGTCCCAGAGTCGGGCACTAGCATAATAGGGATGCCCCTGAAGTTCATACTGTTCGCGAATTGGCTGCTTTAGTGCTGCTTCATCTTTATCGCTCCACTGTTCACCGCGTGTTTTTTTGCTGTCGCGAGTGACCTGTGCCATTACGCCAGCCGCCTGTTCTCCGCCCATCACCGAGATACGGGCATTCGGCCACATCCACAGGAATCGACCGCCATAGGCCCGACCACACATGGCGTAATTTCCAGCACCAAAACTGCCGCCGATCACAACGGTCAATTTAGGTACTTTGGCACAGGCTACAGCGGTCACCATTTTTGCGCCATTTTTGGCAATTCCGCCCTGTTCGTATTTTTTCCCCACCATGAATCCGGTGATATTTTGCAGGAAGATTAAGGGGATACGTCGTTTGGCGCAAAGCTCTATAAAATGCGTGCCTTTTAAGGCTGATTCAGAAAACAGGATGCCGTTGTTGGCAATTATACCCACCGGATAACCGTGTAGATGGGCGAAACCACAGATCAAGGTGGTGCCATATAGTTGTTTGAATTCTTTGAATTCACTGCCATCGACCAGTCGTGTGATTACCTCCCGAATGTCGAAAGGTTTGCGTAAATCATTAGGCACGATGCCATACAGGTCTTCAATTGGGTACAACGGCTCGATTGATTTGCGTTGGTTTATCTGTGTTTTTTGAATATTTAACGAATCGACTGCTTCGCGTGCCAATTCCAGTGCGTGTGAGTCATTTTGAGCATAGTGATCAGTCACTCCGGAAATTTTGCAATGCACATCAGCACCACCCAGATCTTCAGCACTAACTTCTTCTCCCGTTGCAGCTTTTACCAGCGGCGGTCCACCTAAAAAAATAGTGCCCTGTTGCTGGACGATAATGCTTTGATCTGACATGGCGGGAACATAAGCACCACCTGCTGTACAGGAACCCATCACTACCGCTATTTGGGCGATACCCTGAGCGGAGAGATTAGCTTGATTGTAGAAAATTCGACCGAAATGTTGTTTATCAGGAAACACTTCATCCTGACTGGGCAGGTGCGCGCCACCTGAATCTACCAGGTAGATGCAAGGCAAATGATTTTCTTTAGCTATCTCCTGCGCTCTTAAATGTTTCTTGACTGTAATCGGGTAATAGGTTCCACCTTTCACCGTGGCATCGTTGGCGATGATTAAACATTCGATGTCGTTGATGCGGCCTATCCCACAAATCAAACCACCAGCAGCGATATTATCTTCGCCATACATCTGATATCCGGCGAATTGACCAATTTCGAGAAAAGCAGAGCCTTCATCAATTAATGCATCGATTCGATCTCGCGGTAACAATTTGCCGCGGCTAAGATGTTTTTCGCGTGACTTTTCACTACCGCCGAGTTTAATTTGGGCCACTTTAGACTGTAAATCTTTTACAATTTCAAACATCGCCTCACGGTTTGCCTGAAATTCTTTTGAACGACTATTGAGATGAGATTTGAGTTGGGCCATAGCTGTTGTACCGATTTATTCCCGGCCTATCTCGCGCGCAATAACAATGCGCTGTATATCGCTCGTGCCTTCATAAATCTGTGAAATTCGGACATCGCGATAGATTCGTTCCAACGTATAATCCTTAAGATAACCATAACCGCCAAGCACCTGTATTGCTGAGCTACAGATTTTTTCTGCAGCTTCCGATGCAAACAGTTTTGCCATACTGGCCTGTTTTAAACACGGCCCACCTGCATCACGCAAACTGGCAGCATTTAAAACCATCAAACGCGCAGCTTCCAACTGTGTTGCCATATCCGCCAGACGGAAGCCGACTGCCTGATGATCGATTATGGGTTTGCCAAAAGTCTGACGCTGTTTGGCGTAATCCAAAGCAATTTCGAAAGCGGCCCGCGCCATGCCTACACTTTGAGCGCCGATTCCAATTCGACCACTTTCCAGATTCATCAGTGCAATTTTATATCCCTCGCCTTCTGCACCGAGTAAATGGTCTTTTGGGATGCGGCAGTCCTGAAGGAAAACTTGCACCGTATCCGAAGCGTGCTGTCCCATTTTGTCTTCCACCGTGCCGGGTTGATATCCTGTGTTATCGGTTGGTACAACAAAAGCACTGATCCCTTTTTTACCGGCAGTGTCATCAGTGACCGCAAATATGATCGCAACATCTGCATTTTTCCCTGAAGTAATAAAGGTTTTATTGCCATTTAAGACATACTCATCTTTATCTCTGACTGCCGTTGTTTTTAAAGCTGCGGCATCTGAACCTGCTTGTGGTTCGGTCAAACAAAAGCAACCTAATAACTGACCTGAAGCCAGTGGTTTTAAATAGGTCTGTTTTAAATAATCGGTGCCAAATTGCAGTAGAGAACCACAAACAACAGAGTTATTCACGCTCAATATGGTCGAACTGGCACCATCACCGGCCGCCACTTCTTCGATCGCCAATGCGAAAGATACATAACCTGTATCACTACCACCCCACTGTTCTGGAATGGTCATGCCGAACAGGCCTAGCTCGCCCATTTGTTTTAATTCATTGGCCGGGAAATAACTGCTCCTGTCCCATTCGGCAGCAAACGGGCTGATGTGATTTTGCACAAAATCCCGAACACTATCGCGGACCAGAATCTGTTCTTCACTTAATATCATGATTGATTTATAAAAGACCTAAACCAGCTCTATAGCCATAGCGGTTGCTTCACCACCGCCAATACATAATGCAGCGATACCTTTTTTCAATCCCTGTTGTTGTAAAGCTGCAATCAACGTAACAATAATTCTGGCACCAGAAGCACCAACCGGATGACCCAGAGCACAGGCGCCACCATGGATATTGACCTTGGCGTGATCTATTTCCAGATCAGACATAGCAGCCATAGTGACTACAGCAAAGGCTTCATTAATTTCGAACAGATCGACATCATTCACGCTCCAGCTCAGTTTTTCTAACAGGTTTCGAATAGCACCCACTGGAGCCGTGGTAAACCAGGCCGGTTCTTGAGCAAAACTGGCGTGACCCTGAATCACGGCCAGCGGTTTGATACTACGCTTTTCCGCTTCACTTTGAGACATTAAAGTCAAAGCCGCTGCGCCATCCGATATCGAACTGGAATTTGCCGCTGTGACTGTTCCCTCTTTACGAAACGCTGGTCGGAGATTCGGAATTTTTTCAAAGTTCGCATTAAACGGTTGCTCATCTGTATCCACCGTGGTTTCACCTTTACGCGACTTGACTACTACCGGTGTGATTTCATCTTTGAAAGCACCACTTTCGATTGCAGCCTGTGCTCTCTTCAGAGAAGTGATAGCAAAATCATCCTGCTGCTGTCGAGTGAATTTATATTTATCCGCCGTATCTTCGGCAAAAACACCCATTAGACAACCCTTGTCATAGGCATCTTCGAGACCATCGAGAAACATATGATCCATCACCTGAGAATGTCCCATGCGTAAACCAGAACGGACTTTAGGCAGAATATATGGCGCATTGCTCATGCTCTCCATGCCACCTGCAATCATTATTTTGTTTGTCCCAGCCAGTAAACTATCGTGAGCCATCATGGCTGCTTTCATGCCCGAACCACACATTTTGTTGATGGTCGTACAGCCCGTCGACATCGGAAGACCGGCGCCTAAACTTGCCTGTCGTGCTGGTGCCTGTCCCATTCCAGCAGGTAGGACACAACCCATGATTACTTCATCAATCTCATCGGTGGAAATGTTTGATCGCTTTACTGCTGCCGCTATTGCCGCCGCACCAAGTTCAGGTGCTGGCACTTCAGAAAACACACCCTGGAAACCACCCATTGGCGTACGTGCTGCACCTGTAATTACAATTTTTTCATTCATGATTCTATCTCGTTTTTCCTATCTAATTACTCACAAAATTATGGATGTATTCTTTCAGAAGTTTCTGCAGCAAGGATGCTGCAGCAAAGCCTACAGGGACGTATCCACGGCGTCTTCTGAAAGAATACATTCATAATCCATATTTCAATCCACATATTTATCCTCAAAGAGTAGATAAAAAAACCAGTTTCTATCGAGTCTCATTAAACAATTCTCGACCAATCAACATTCGGCGTATTTCAGAAGTTCCTGCGCCAATCTCATACAGCTTGGCATCTCTCAACAATCGACCTGTTGGATACTCATTTGTATAACCATTACCACCAAGAGTCTGAATCGCTTCAAGCGCCATCCAGGTTGCTTTTTCGGAAGAATAAAGTATTGCGCCAGCAGAATCTTTTCTTGAACTCTCGCCCCGATCACATGCCTTCCCCACTGTGTAAACATAAGATTTTGCCGCGTTCATCGTGGTATACATATCCGCCATTTTGCCCTGCATCAATTCAAACTCACCAATGCTTTGACCAAACTGTTTTCGATCATGGATGTAAGGAATTACCACAT
>Ga0256847_1001081_pt1 | contig 14888 bp, 5 predicted proteins | sample TeddybearmetaG_FD_189099 | JGI IMG/M metagenome (GOLD analysis project Ga0256847, IMG submission 189099) | Hydrothermal vent microbial communities from East Pacific Rise, Pacific Ocean - Teddybear | ecosystem: Environmental > Aquatic > Marine > Hydrothermal vents | place: Pacific Ocean: East... | reverse complement strand
TTGAAGAATGTTATCCAGTAGAAAATAGCAAGTTAAAAAAACGTATTATAGATCATTTGAATATATATTTACAAGATAATATTCAGGCATGGATGCTACATAGTGAGGGTAATTATTCTCGCTTGCAGCCTCAAGATGATGAAGTTTCAATATCGGCGCAACAATATTTGTTGGATGTTTAAAGTTTTTTAGGAATATAAAATGTAATAATTTAAGCCCTGAAGGGGCGATATTAATATAGCCCCTTCAGGGCTTAAAAATAAAAACTATCAGACCTGTCAGGTCTATACCATGAATTGACACAAAATTTTTATTGACAACAAACTCTATTTTTTATAGAATAGTAAATTCATTTAGAAACCATAAGGATTATATTTATGTATAAATATATGATTGTCCTCACATTATTATTTAGTAGTAGTACTATACAAGCAGCTCCTAGAAATTGTTCTTATAATGATTATTGCAATAATTGTCAGGGTTCTAATAGAGCTTATTGGTGTAATTCATGTACGAGTACCTATCGGTGTCAACCAAGTGTATATTATGAACTTCCGAAAATTCCTAGAGTAGTAGAATTTCCTTCAATCCCCAAAGAAATACCTAGAATACCTAATGATCCAAGATGTCTTTCTTGCCCTAATCCTGATATATATATAAAACCTCAGATACAAAGACAATGGTGATGAAAGTCAGTTAGGAACGTGCTTGAAATAACTTAGTCAACTTTTTAGACAAACCTGACAGGTTTAATTGCACACTCTATTTCATGCACGTTCCTTAGGAATAATATGTTATATAGTGTTTAAGGAATACAAAATGCAATAATACATTTTCAATAACTAATATTGCATTAAAATGTATTCCAAATATCATTCATTAACCAAAATTTATGATAGTACTAATTCTATAGTCTATCGTGGTAACATAATTGAGGATGATCAGCCAATCATCCTTAAAATCCTTAAAGAAGATTATCCCACTCCTGAAGAATTAACACGTTATCGTCAAGAATATGACATTACCCGCCGCTTAGAAAATATTGATGGTGTGGTTAATGCCTATCATCTCGAAAAATATCAAAATAGCTTAATGATGTGTTTAGAAGATTTTGGTGGTGAATCACTCAATACCATTGATATTCCAATCGCTATTCAAATCACCGAAATTTTAGCTCAAATTCATCAGCAAAATATTATCCATAAAGATCTTAACCCTTCTAATATTGTTTATAATTCCTCAAGCAAAGCACTGAAAATTATTGATTTTGGTATTTCAACTCAATTACCTCGTCAGCATTTTAGCCTAAAAAAACCGGAAATTTTAGAAGGTACTTTGGCTTATATGTCGCCTGAGCAAACTGGGCGTATGAATCGGGCTTTGGATTATCGTTCCGATTTTTATTCTTTGGGCGTTACTTTTTATCAACTTTTTACTGGGCGATTGCCTTTTGAAGCTGATGACGCTATGGAAATAGTTCATTGTCATTTGGCTAAGCAGCCACCGTTTCCTGATGATTTGCCGCTGATGTTGTCTAAAATTATTATGAAATTGATGGCTAAAACTGCGGAAGAACGTTATCAAAGTGCTTTGGGTATTAAGGCTGATTTGGAACAAGTACTTAATAATAATAATGATTTTACTTTGGCGCGATTTGATGTTTGTGAATTTTTACAAATACCAGAAAAATTATATGGTCGTGAAAATGAAGTTAAAATATTAGTTGATAGTTTTGAAAAAGTCAGTCAAGGCGATAAGCAAATTATGTTAATTGCTGGCTATTCTGGTGTTGGTAAATCGCTGTTAGTGAAGGAAGTTTATAAATCATTGACACAAAAGCGGGGATATTTTATCTCAGGTAAATTTGATCAATTGCAGCGTAATATTCCTTACCAAGCAGTTATTGAAGCTTTTAGACAATTAGTACAACAATTATTAACTGAAAGTGATTTTCAATTAAAGCAGTGGAAAGATAAATTATTAACTGCTCTGCATCCAAATAGTCAAATCATTATTGATGTTATTCCTGAAATGGAACTAATTATTGGCAGACAAGCAGCAGTACCTATTTTAGGAGGTATAGAATCTCAAAACCGTTTTAATTTGGTGTTTCAAAATTTTATACAGGTATTTTGTCAAGTTCAGCATCCATTAGTAATATTTTTAGATGATTTACAGTGGATTGATTCTGCAAGTCTAAAATTATTAGAACTGTTAATGACAAATAAACAAAGTAATGCTTTGTTTTTAATTGGTGCTTATCGGGATAATGAAATTAGTCTAAATTTTACGACTAATTATATCAACTTAAAACCTTTAGAATTTAAATATTTAAATCAATTAATTGCAGATACTGTACATAAAAATCCATCACAAGTGAAGCCTTTGACGGATTTAATCATTCGCAAAACAGAGGGAAATCCTTTTTTTGTTAATGAATTTCTAAAAACTTTGTATGAAGAAAATTTACTGTATTTTACTCACAAAAGTGGATGGCAATGGAATATTGCTCAAATTGAAGCGCAAAATCTAACTGATAATGTAGTAGATTTAATGATTGGTAAATTGAAAAAATTGCCAGAAACTACTCAAGAGCTTTTACGCTTAGCCGCTTGTATCGGTAATAAATTTGATTTAAAAACCTTGTCTATAATATCTGAAAAACCAGATTGCTTGCCTGAATTATTATTTGCACTTCAGCAAGGTTTAATTGTAAAAAATGATATTTTTAGCTTTACTCATGATCGTATTCAGCAAGCTGCTTATGCCTTAATTGATGACAATAATAAACAAAAAGTGCATTTAAAAATTGGACGTTTATTATTGAAAATAGATGATGCTTTTGAAACTAAGATATTTGATCTAATCGAACATTTTAATATAAGTTTGGCACTTATAGAAAATCAGGCGGAAAAACATGCAGTAGCTAGATTAAATCTGATAGCAGCTAAAAAAGCGAGAGCTTCAAGTGCTTATAAGGCAGCATTTAATTATTTTCAATATGGAATTAGTTGTTTAAGCAGTAATTGTTGGGAACAACAGTATGAATTAAGTTTAGCATTATCGGTAGGAGCAGTTGAAACTGCTTATTTAAGTGGTGACATTGAGCAAATGGAACATTTAGCTGAAATAGTGCTACAAAATTCTGTAAATTTACTAGATATTTTACCTATATATGAAATTAAAATTCAAGCTTATATATCGCAAAATAAGATGCCAAAAGCTATTAATATAGGATTAGAATATCTAAAGCAATTAGGAATTAACTTTCCGAAACAACCAACTAAATTAGATATTTTACGAGAATATATTAAAACTAAAATAGCTTTAGTTGGAAAACGAATTGATGATTTTTATCATCTACCCGCTATGACTGAGCCAATGCAGTTAGCAAAAATTAGTATTATTATTCGACTGAGTGCAGCCGTGTATTATACAACTCCAAATTTAGTGCCTATACTTATATTTAAAGCATTTTATTTAACTATCAAACATGGTAATTCTAATCATTCCAGTTTTATTTATTCAGCTTATGGGCATATTCTGTGTTTGCTTGGCAAAATTGATCAAGGTTATCAATTTGGCAAACTGAGTTTAAATATATTAGCAAAATCATCAGCACCAAAAGTAAAAACGCTGATGGTATTTAATGGCTTTATTAAATATAGAAAAAAACATTGTAAAGAAATATTAAAGCCATTACAGCAAGCTTATCAAAATGGTTTAGAAGTTGGTGACTTTGAATATGCCTGTCATAGTGCTAATACTTATTCTTTTATGATTTTTTATCTGGGCATGGAATTAAATCAGGTTGAACGAGAGTTATTTAAATATAGGCAGATATTTACACAATTAAAACAGCAAAGTATTTTAATGCGGCAAAGCATTTATCTTCAAACTATTTTAAATTTAAAGCAAACATCTTTTGAAAATCCGTGTGTTTTAAATGGAGAAATATTTAATGAAGAAAAAATGTTGCCTCTGATGATAACAGAAAACAATACTAATCTTTTATTTAGATTTTATTTAAATAAGTTAATACTTAGTTATCTATTTGAACATCATTTACAAGCATTAGAATATAGTCAATTGGCAGAAAAAGATTTAAATGTCGCGGTAGGTTTACCTATAATTCCTATTTTCTATTTTTATTCTTCATTGGCTATATTAGCTGTTAAATCAAAACGCTTATTAAAGAAGGTAGCTGCTAACCAGAAAAAAATGCAGCAATTTGCAGATCATGCTCCTATGAATTTTTTGCATAAATTTTATTTAGTGGAAGCTGAATATGCTCGTGTAAAAGGCAAAGATAAGGAAGCAAGGCAATACTATGATCAAGCTATTGCCCTTGCAAAAAAAAATAGATATATCAATGAAGAAGCTTTAGCCTTAGAGTTAGCTGGTAAATTTTATCTCTGTAAAAAACAAAATATGTTTGCTCAAGTTTGTTTGCGTGAGGCGCATTATGCTTATCAAAAGTGGGGAGCAATGGCTAAAGTAAAGCATTTAGAGCAAAAATATCCAGAATTTGTCATCACAAAAGTTCAAGTTACAAATAATATAACTATATTAAAGAGTACAACTAATCAAAATGCTGGTAATTTATTAGATTTAAGTAGCATCATAAAAGCGTCTCAAACTTTATCAGAAGAAATTGTATTAAGCCGTTTGTTGAAAAAAATGATGCATATTGTGATTGAAAATGCTGGTGCTGAAACTGGATTTTTGTTATTACCTAAGCAAGATCAATGGTTTATTCAAACTTCAGAACAATCAATACCGATTGAAGATTCTAAACTTCCACTAGATTTGATTAATTATGTAATACGCACACAAGAACATGTAGTTAAGCAAAGCCCGAAATCAATTTTATGTCTGCCGCTAGTAAATCAAAATAAATTGACTGGCATTTTATACTTAGAAAATGAGTTAATTGAGGCTGCATTTACTCCTGAACGATTAGAAGTTTTAAAGATGTTATCGTCTCAGTTAGCAATTTCTATTGAAAATTCATTGCTATATGAAAATTTAGAACAAAAAGTTGCCGATAGAACAGTTAAACTGAAAAAAGCGAATGAAGCTAAAAGTGAATTTCTATCTAATATGAGTCACGAATTGCGCACTCCGTTAAATGGCATTTTAGGTTATGCTCAAATTCTGAAACGAGCTAAAAATTTGGAAGATACTCAAGTATCTGGTTTAAATACTATTTATAATAGCGGCAATCATTTATTAACTTTAATCAATGATATTTTAGATTTATCCAAAATCGAAGCGGGTAAATTAGAACTTTATCCTGAAAACATTAATTTTTCTGGTTTTATAGATAGTATTACTGGCATTATGCGTATGCGTGCTGAGCAAAAGGATGTTTGTTTTGCTTATGAAGCAGTTGGTTATTTGCCGCAAGGGCTTGAAATAGATGAAAAACGTTTGCGCCAAGTTTTGTTAAATTTATTGGGTAATGCGATTAAATTTACTGATAAAGGGCAAGTAACACTGAAAGTTTCTCAGCAAAAAGGAGTTTTCAGATTTGAAGTGGCAGATACCGGCGTTGGTATGACTGATGAAGAATTGCAAAAAATCTTTAAACCATTTGAACAAGTTGGCGATACGCAACGACGCGCTGAAGGTACAGGTTTAGGTTTGGCAATTAGCCGCCAATTAGTTGAGTTGATGGGTAGTGAAATTAAGCTAAAAAGTACACTTGGTAAAGGTAGTACTTTTTGGTTTGATTTAGAATTAAAAGTAGTAGAAGTTGCAGATAAAATTGAACAGCGGCGTATTAGTGCTTATAAAGGCGAAGTTAAAACAGCATTAATTGTAGATGATTATCCTGAAAACCGTTTAATATTAAGACAAATGCTAGAAAATATTGGCTTTACAGTTATTGAAGCTAATGATGGTAAACAAGGTGTAGAACAAGCTTGTAAAGCTAATATAATTTTTATGGATTTAGTAATGCCGGTTATGAATGGCTTTGAAGCGGTTGAAATTATAAGGAAAGATTTTAAGGAGCTGCCAATTATTGCGATTTCAGCCAACGTTTTTGAAGCTGATAAACAAAAAAGTTTACAAGCTGGATGTAATGCTTTTTTACCAAAACCAATTGAAGAACAACAATTATTTAATGTTCTAATGGAATATTTGAATTTAGATTGGGTTTATGAGGAAGAACAGGTAATTGAAAAACAAACATTAATACCACCACCTGCTGAAGAATTAGAAAAATTATATGAATTGGCAATGATGGGTGATATGCGAGAAATTAAGGAATATGTAATGAAATTCGATGAAGAATATGCTGTTTTTGCTAGGAAAATTATTGAATTGGCTAATGGCTTTGAGGATGAAATGATTTTGAGCTTGGTGGAGGAATATATGTAAAACTAATACATATTAGGAGGTTCCACAGTTATAAATTTTATTTATTGCTTTTTTAAAAAAAATATTTATAATATAGAATCTGCACAATGTTAATTGTAGTTTAGTTTAAATTAATTTTTTATGGAGAAAAATGTAGGTTATGACAACAAATTCAAAACATTCTCTACCAGAATATCCTGAATATACAGATGATTTTGCTGATGTCTATAAAGCCGAACTTAATTACATCGAAAAACGACGTGAGCAAACGTTTAAGATTCAAGCTCAAAATGAAGTTCCTAATCAAAAGGTGACACCCAGCACCAAAGCCGGCTTAGTTGGACTGGCATTATCAGGTGGGGGAGTCCGTTCAGCCACATTTAATTTAGGTATTTTGCAATCCTTGGCTAAAAACAATATATTGCAATACTGTGATTATCTTTCTACCGTTTCTGGAGGGGGTTATATTGGTTCATGTATGACTTCTTTATTGGCTAAAGAAAAAACTTCCACAGAACCAAACAAATTTCCTCTGCGTAACCAGCATGATGGTAAAGAAGAGCAGCAAGAAGTGAATTATCTGCGTCAAAACAAGAACTATTTAGATTTTGGTAATGGTATATTTAGTCTTTCAACTTGGCAAACACTGGGAACAATCCTTACTGGATTAATGCTGATGATGACCATACCGTTGGCTATCCTTCTAGGGACAGTTCTTGGGTTGTGGTATTTTGAATTAGGAGTCCCATCTTTTCAAGACCTACTAACAGTAGCAGCAATAATAGCTGCTATAGGACTTCTGTGGATTATGCTCATTCATCTCCGTCAAGTCAGTGTTTTTTGGGAATGGGCGCTGATGCTTATAATATCATCAGCAGTATTATTTTTGACTATTATTATTTATCAGTACGGGTTTCATGTTGTGTCGCTGTTTTTTGTGTTACTATCTGTAATAGTACTATGGAAGACGATTAAACGTATTTCTGAAATCCGTAGTTTCGGGTATGATTCTTATAAAGTGCGCCGTCACCATGATAAAAGAATCGGATGGCTACTTGCTATACTGAGTGGACTAGTTACTGCGATTCTACTAGGTGGTTTTATTTATCAGTTAGCTTGCTATTTAACTAATAATTATATAATCCTTGTTATCATGTTTGTCTCAATAGCTGCCATCTTAATTCTCATGACAAGGCGTTTTTTAAATCTGTTTCCAGAAGCACAGGAAAAGCTAACAAGTATAGTGGTATCTATTGCCTTAGTCATGATCTTTAGTGCCGTATTTGCATTGTTATTAGCTGGTTTGAATCACATTAAAAAGATTTATCCTACATATCCAATAGCTGAATCTATTATTGGTGTTATAGTGATACTATTGATAATTGGCTTCTTTACCAATCTGAATTATAATTCCTTACATTACTTCTATCGTAGTCGTCTTAGTAAGACTTATCTTAAACAGGCTAAAAAAGAAGGAGATGAACATGACTATGAGTCCTTGTTATTGAAAAATATCCATGAATATCACAATGGACCTTATCATATTATTAATACTACTTTAAATGCGCCTTCTTCAAAAGATCCTTCTTTAAGTGGACGTGGTGCAGACTTTTTTATGTTTTCAAAATATTATTGCGGTGCTGAATCGACTGGATACAGACGCACTGAATATTATGATGATGGGAAAACTAAACTTGCAACAGCAATGGCAATTTCAGGGGCAGCTGCCAGTCCAGCTATGGGAACCAGTACCAATTCGGGTATGGCTGCTCTAATGACCTTGATGAATATACGCTTGAATCTATGGATGCTGAACCCGAAGTTAAAACAGAAGCCTAAGATAACTATTTGGCCTTACTACTTGTCCAAGGAACTTTTGTGTAAGGGTAGTCAAGATGACTGTTTGCTTAATCTCTCTGACGGTGGACATCATGAAAATTTAGGTATTTATCCACTCCTCAAACGTAAATGTAAAATTATTATAGCATCAGATGCAGGAGCTGATCCTAATTATCAAATGGAGGATTTAGCCAATCTGCAACGCAAAGCTCGTATTGATTTAGGGATAAATATTGATATTGACTTGATTGACTTGCGTCCAGACGATAAAACTGGCTATACTAAAGCGTATTTCGCCAAAGGAACCATACATTATCCGGGAGAAGAAGAAACAGGAACCTTGTTTTATATTAAAACAACTATGACCGGAAATGAACCGGAAGATTTGTTAGGTTATCAGCGCAAAAATCCAGATTTCCCAGATGAAACAACAGCTGATCAGTTTTTTAACGAGGATCAGTTTGAGTCTTATAGAAAATTGGGCGAGTGGATTGGTGAAAAATTCTATCTTGAGAATTTACTAAAATATAAGACAGCTAAGGAAACGGGTCTTGATATTTTCGCAATTTATGATTTATTTTCTGATTCAAAGACTTGGAAACCCATAGTTCAATCGCTAAAAATAGGCGATTTAGAAAATCTTATTATCAAGATGGATATGCCTCTGACATTTTATCCTCAGAGAGAAGATGAATCTAGTATTGGGGAAGAGTTCTCTAGCCTAGTGGAAAAGTTCGTAAAAGAGAATCGCTCACAGTTAATTAAAATAATACGTGACTGGCTTGAGGAAAAAAGCCACCAACATTTGCTTTGGTTTGCCAGTGATATTATCGGATATTTTAAACTCTCTGAGCTAAGGCATGATCTGCTACCATTTTGTCAACTCATTATGAAGGATCCTGATCAATGCTGGTCAGGCTGGGAATTAAATTGCTTGTGGGCTTATGCAAGGCTTAATGACTATAAGCAGATTAATGAACTGCTGCAAACCAGTAGCAATGCAGAGACTCAAAAGTGGCTGTTGGGAGTTTATACTCAAATGGTGATAACACATCCTGAAGAGGGTAAACATCAATGTTTTATTGAGGAAGTTCAGAAATTTTTGCAAGGTTCTGGAATTAAGCATGATGTGCTGATAGAAGCTCAAAAGGTGCTTAAAGAACTTGAAAACTTAAAAAAATAAGTTCAAAAAAATAGTTAGTGCGAAACCTGCTAAGCTTTTAAAGCTTGGCAGGTTTAGATATTTGTACTATACGGAATTCAGCTGATTACCACAGAGCCTCTTCCAATTCAATAATAATAAATTCATTATCATCAGGTAAACCTCTACCAACATGCCGCCCAACACTAAAAGGGTAATTATTGTCATTTAGTACCCCAATTTGCTTGTTATTTAGGATGACGATGCCTTCAATGGTGACAAACGGCAAGCCAAAGGTTTTTCCAATTCCAATATCACCAGATATTCCCTGAGAAATACCGTCTGGATCGGCAATTTTCAATAAATTGACAAGCGGACTTTTTTCTACTATTTCACCATTGGCTTTGAGCGTAACTTTATAAATCATCTTAAAACCCTGCATATCGCCTTGCGAGTCATCCCGTTCAATTACTAAGCCTTGGTTCTGAGTAAACAGAACAAAATCAGCGATTGATGTACCTCTCGCACTTAACTGATATTGATAACGCACTCCTGTATATTTTTGAGTGGCAATATCAAACTCATGCATCAACAAAATACCTTTCTTTACTGAACTACAGCATCTTTTTTTAATGGGTTTTTCTAACAAAGTGATCAATTTTTTGCCATCTGGAGTGATTGCCATACCTTCAAATCCACCGCTGGTTTTGGCACGAAAATTTTGCTCTAGCACTGTTACACGATAGGGCCAATATAAACCTGCTAACCAAGGGGTATTTTTACTGTTTTCATCTTGCAAATTATCACCATGCTCAGCGTAATCATCTGCTGATACTTTCGGAAAATCTCCTATTAGATAGGAAGTATGAATTGTGGGAAAGTGTTCTTGAACGTGCTTATTAGTTCTAAAATCAAAGCTTTGAATAGTAGCTCGTTCCGCCATATGGTTGTCAATAATAGTTTGTGCTAAAGTATCTGCCATGATTTTAAAACCTACCGTCTGTTCTTTATAAACTGAACCACGCTTGTCTTTGTCACTACGCGGATTGATCTTGGTCTCAATATTAAAACGCACTTGTTCGGCATTTTGCCAACGTTGGGTAGCATCCTGACAATTTTCACCCGCACCGTATTTGTAATAATAAATATAAAAATTTACAAAATCAAAAAGTTGCTGTAAAGTAGGTATGGTATAAGGATGCTTCAAATTATTGGTTTCAATAAAACTCATTGTCACAGGAGATAAATCATGTTCATTCTTTTGAGTCTCACCACGCCCGGGATTTTTATCACAAATAAAGGTGGATTGAATCTGAGCCAGCGTTAAGTCTTTAATCAGAACTTCATCTTCTGGGATATATGCTAGCCCATTTGTGCGCCGACAGTGCTTATGTCTAATATACGGATCATGTTTTAATATCGGGATACCATCTTTGGTAATGTTGATATCGGTTTCCAAGGTTGTCATCAAATAATCTAAGCCCACTTCCATTGCTGGCAAGGTATTTTCAGGACGCAAATTCCGCCCCCCACGATGCCCCTGAGCATCAAATTGGTTAATATCAATCAAACCATTGATAGTTAATAAATCACCGGGTATCCCATTGCTATTGGCATCAAATTCGCGTACCGCTTTAAGCAATAAATCGGGACGATCAGAAATAATACCATTGATCCCCAATGCCATCAGTGCTAACATGTCTGACTTATCATTAACAGTCCAAGGAATCACGCGATAACCAGCTTTTTGAATGGATTGAATGTCAAAAATACTACTCGCTGCGGCTTTAAGTCCTATCCATTTTTTATCATAACCATAACCGCGATTTTCATGTTTTTTCTTGAAAGAGCCTTTTATTAAACGATAATCTGGCGATAATGCTGGCATTTTTGTATTACCATGTAATTGGGCATGGTGAGCCAGCGCATTCAAGACGCGCACTGTACTTGCTTCTTCATTAAAGGGATTTTGCGGAGAACGGATTTTTTTACCAGAATTATCGAAATCGGGTAGTGGAATGGGCGGTTCTAACACAACACCTTGTGCATCGGTATGCAATAAAAATGGTCCAAATTCATCACCAAACCAGAAACTGCCATCTGGGGCTTTTTGGAAAGATTCAATATCAAAATCAGCTCCTGTAAGTACACGTTTTGAGGTAAATTCATGAGTAATAATAAATGGAATCAAACTATTGGGATCACTTAGTTCCACAAATCCATCCACCTCGATCCTACCTGTGCCTCCATCTTTCATTTTAAAATCAGGGCGAATAGTATAAACACGCAAATGATAGTCAGCAGAATTTTCCATAGTACCAAAACCATTATCTGACATGACCAAAAAAGAGCCATCAGCATTAGCTAACACCGCAGAAAAACCTTGCACTGGCTGTTGATTGACAAAAGGCACACTAATACCATTAATAGCGACTTTGCCAATCTGGCTACCACTGGTTGGACCATCAGCAAAGGTAGTTGCTGGCAGTATCGCTCGTCCAACCAGAGTCGTATTGTCTTGAACGACGGCTTGCAAATAGCTAGCATAAGCTATCAATGCAAATAAGTTAAATATTAACCAACGTTTTAAGCTCATAAAAATTCCTTTATTATTAAATGATAAATTAAGCATATTTATTTTATCATAAAAGCTATATCTATAAACTATACAGACTAGAAGAACGCTGATATTTATTGCAACTAATAGGTTTAATAAGGTATTAGTTGTACTTTCTTTCAAAATAAATTATATCAATAAATACTTTTTTGTATAGAATAGCAAGTTCACTTATAAACAATAATGGTAGTATCTGATATTATTAATAGTTGTGTAAGTATTGGCAGTGTGTTATAATTGCAAGTAGTTGAAGCCATTATCATTCATCAAGAATCAGCTTAGCTGGTTCGTAAAATTTATCAAGTTTTCTTCTTTAATAAAGAAGATATGAAAATTAATATCAGCAGTTTACTCTAAATCACAAAAGAAGATAGTACAATGATAAAAAACTTACAAACACAACAGCAAAAAAGCAAAAGATTGTCTAAGATTTTGCTTACTGGGATTTTGGCTTTGAACCTAACTATGGTTGAAGCTTCCGATCATATGGATAAGGGCTTGTTTAATATAGTTCACGATTTATCTGACTTTTATGCTTTTAAAAATCCTAGAGATGATGAACATGTCGTATTTGTGTTGAATTATCATCCTAATGCCAACAAAAATGCCGGTTGGTTTTCTAAACCCACCCGGTTTTCTCCTGAACACAAATTCGTTGTGGCTTTGCGTGAAGCCAAAATTGGAGCAATCGGTGCTAAAACAGCTTTTGTTCTTAATGATACCCAATACCGCTTTTCTTGCGTATTTGAAATACCTACGGAAGATGACGATCAAATCCAAACCGGTAACTGTGTCGCTCCTAGCGGTGAATCATTGTCAGTTAATGTCAATGACCAGCATGGAAGCCAAGGCAAAACTTTCAAGGTCTTTGCTGGCTTACGATCCGATCCATTTTTCATGGCAGCAATGAAAATCCTGAAAAATTTTAAATCCAATAGCACTGACTATCCTGATCCCGGTTCCAACGATTTGGCTGGTCAAAACGTACTTAGCATCGTGATCGAAGCGAATATTAAAGCCAATTTCAGTACAGTGGATACAACATTATTCGCCCTTCGTTCCGAGATATTGACTCAGGAAGCACAACCAAAACGACTAGATTCCATTGGCAGACCAGAAGTCACCAATATGGTTCTGGGAGTACCATGTTTGAATTTTTTGATATTTAAGAAATCTATTTGTGAAGAATTCAATCAGCAGGACACTTTTTTGAAGAATCGAAACAATAAAAAGGAGATCATGTCCAACATCAACCTTAACCTGAAACGCTGGGACAACATGGACAAGCAAGTTGATTGGCCATTAGTGGATGATAATCACCCACTTAGTGAACTTATGTATGCGGATTATCTAGTCATGGATTTTGCCAAGCCATTCGATGACTCAGGCTATTTTGAGATTGAGAATAGTTTATTGGCAGAAGAACAGCACACTACGAGCGGCGGACGCTGGTTAAACGAGGATGTCGTTGATAATATCTTGACAATGTACATCAGTCACGGTCGTAAGCACTATTCAGATTTTGTCAATGGACCCACAAAACCAGCTAATAAATCTTTCCCCTATGTCCGTTCACCAAACTAGCCAAGTAGCCTGACTTGACTGACTTGTTTCAAGTTATGATGTTGCTTTTTATCAGCTTGAAATTAATAATTCGTTGTACTAAATAATACATATATTGTTTAAGGAATACAAAATGCAATAATAACTAATTTTGCATTAAAATGTATTCCAAATATAAATCATTAACCAAAGTTTATGAAAGTGTCAATTCGATAGTTTATCGTGCTAACAGAATTGAGGATAATCAGCCAATTATCCTTAAAATCCTTAAAGAGGATTATCCAACTCCAGATGAATTAACACGTTATCGTCAAGAATATGACATTACTCGCCGCTTAGAAAATATTGATGGTGTTGTGAATGCCTATCATCTCGAAAAATATCAAAATAGCTTAATCATGTGTTTAGAAGATTTTGGCGGTGAATCACTCCATGCCATTGATATTCCAATCGCTATTCAAATCACTGAGATTTTAGCTAAAATTCATCAGCAAAATATTATCCATAAAGATCTTAACCCTTCTAATATTGTTTATAACCCATCAAGCAAAATACTGAAAATTATAGATTTTGGTATTTCAACTCAATTAGCTCGTCAGCATTTCAGCCTAAAAAAACCGGAAATTTTAGAAGGCACTTTGGTTTATATGTCGCCTGAGCAAACTGGGCGTATGAATCGGGCTTTGGATTATCGTTCTGATTTTTATTCTTTGGGCGTTACTTTTTATCAGCTTTTTACTGGGCGATTGCCTTTTGAAGCTGATGACGCTATGGAAATAGTTCATTGTCATTTGGCTAAGCAGCCACCGTTTCCTGATGATTTGCCGCTGATGTTGTCTAAAATTATTATGAAATTGATGGCTAAAACTGCTGAGGAGCGTTATCAAAGTGCTTTGGGCATTAAGGCTGATTTAGAGCAGGTTATTAATAATCCAACAGAAATTTTTGAATTAGGGTGTTTTGACGTTTCAGAACGTTTTCAAATACCAGAAAAATTATATGGTCGTGAAAATGAAATTAAAACATTAGTTGATGGCTTTGACAAAGTAAGTCAAGGTGAAAAACAAATGATGTTAATCGCTGGCTATTCTGGTATTGGTAAATCAGTTTTAGTTAAGGAACTTTATAAATTAAATAAACAAGGTTATTTTATTTCAGGTAAGTTTGATCAATTTCAGCGGAATATTCCTTATAGTGCCTTTGTTAGCACTTTTAGTGATTTGATTAAGCAGTTATTGATGGAAACTGATGCCCAATTAGAACAATGGAAACAAAAAATATTAGCGGCTGTTGGACCAAATGGACAGGTTATTATTGAGGTTATTCCTGATTTACAAACGATTATTGGGGAACAACCAGCAG
>Ga0256847_1001080_pt1 | contig 14896 bp, 9 predicted proteins | sample TeddybearmetaG_FD_189099 | JGI IMG/M metagenome (GOLD analysis project Ga0256847, IMG submission 189099) | Hydrothermal vent microbial communities from East Pacific Rise, Pacific Ocean - Teddybear | ecosystem: Environmental > Aquatic > Marine > Hydrothermal vents | place: Pacific Ocean: East... | reverse complement strand
ATCTAAATGCATCAATTGTTCACGCTGTGTTCGCGCCTGTGATGAAGTTCAAGGTCAGTTTGTTTTAACAATGTCTGGACGTGGATTTGATGCAAAAATATCCGTTGATGACAATGGTTCATTTGGCGATTCTTCTTGTGTGTCTTGTGGCGCTTGTGCGCAAATTTGCCCCACTTCCGCAATATCAGATGTGTTTCAAGCCAAATCAATTGAAGCCGAAGAGAAAATTCGTACCATCTGTTCATATTGCGGCGTCGGTTGTAATTTGGAAGTAGCAGTTAAAGACAATGAAGTTCTTTCAATACAAGCGCCCAAAGACGCAGAAGTGAATGCGGGGCATACCTGTTTAAAAGGTCGATACGCATTTAAGTTTTACAACCATCCAGATAGGCTCACATCGCCACTGATTAGGAAAAATGGCGTATTGATGCCCTGTAATTGGGATGAAGCTTTCGGTTTTATCGCAGACAAAATGTCACAAATAAAAATCGACCACGGAGCGGACGCTATTGCTGGAATTTCATCGGCAAGATGCACCAATGAAGAAAATTACTTATTTCAGAAAATGATAAGAGCAGCAGTTGGAACCAATAATATTGATTGCTGCGCCAGAGTTTGTCATTCACCAACCGCGTATGGGATGCAACAAAGTTTTGGCACCGGAGCGGCGACTAACTCGGTAGAGGATATTTTGTTCACTGATGCGATTATGTTGATTGGCGCAAATCCTACCGCCGCCCATCCTGTCACCGGCGCAAAAATCAAACAGGCAACGCTCTCAGGTAAAACCTTAATTGTTATTGATCCAGTTCTCACAGAATTAGCCAAACTGGCTGATTTCCATTTACCTTTAAGACCCGGCACCAATGTCGCCGTACTTAATATGATGCAATACTATATTCTAAACGCTGGACTCGCCGACCAAGCTTTTGTTGATGCTCGCTGTGAAGATTTTGAACTGTTTTTAGAAAAAATAAATAACCTCGATCTTAATGCCATGGCTAAGGTTTCGGGTTTAGATAAGCAGCTCGTTAAGAATGCTGCTCTTGCCTATGCTAGTGCAAACAATGCAATGTCATTTCACGGTTTAGGCGTCACTGAACACTCCCAAGGTAGTAAAACTGTCATGCAGATTGCCAATCTCGCTATGTTGACCGGAAATATAGGACGAATAGGTGTCGGGGTTAACCCGTTACGCGGTCAAAATAACGTTCAAGGCGCGGCGGATATGGGCTGCCAACCGCATCAAGGTGCAGGTTATATGCCCATGGAAATAGTCGAAAACCAGAATTATTATACCGAAAAATATCGGGTGCCATGTCCGACAACTACAGGTAAAAAAATTCCTGAAATGTTTGACGCTGCTCTTTCTGGCGAGTTAAAAGCACTATGGATTTTAGGTGAAGATGTCGTTCAAACGGATCCCAACACCAGCCATGTAATTAAAAGTCTAGAAAATTTAGAATTATTAGTTGTGCAGGAAATATTTTTTTCGGAAACAGCAAAAATGGCAGATGTGGTATTACCTGGAACCACATTCTTGGAAAAATCAGGAACCTTCACCAACGCTGAAAGAAGAATTCAAAAAGTAAACGCTGCAGTGCCCCCTCTAACTGGTTGTAAAACTGATGGTCAAATTGTGGTGGAAATGATGCGCCGTCTCGGCTACCACCAGGCAGATTATGACGCAGCTGAAGTACTAAAAGAGGTTGCTGATGTAGTTCCTTTCTTCAAAGGCGTCACATGGGAAAATTTAGGTACGCAAGGACTGCAGTGGCCAGTAAACGCTGATGGAACTGACACTCAAATTTTACATCAAGAACGCTTCTCGCGAGGCAAGGGGAAATTTCATTATTTTGATTTTGAAGAAACCAAAGAGTTGGAAAAATACCAAGATGAATTCCCTTTTATATTAACAACGGGAAGAGAATTGCAACATTACAACGCCGCAACTATGACTAGGCGAACTGCTAACAGCGAATTATTAAAATCCGATGTAATAATGATCAATCCTAAAGACGCTAAAGCTAAAAATATTTCGAATGGAAACCGAGCAAAAATCACCTCAAATCGAGGAGAAGTGATATTGGGCGTTGAAATAACTAAAAAGGTTAAGCCTGGTGTGCTTAGAACAACATTTCATTTCCCCGAAGCATTAGTCAATATGGTGACTAGTGCAGAAACGGATGCAGAAACAAAATGTCCAGAGTATAAAGTGGTAGCAGTCGATATTGAAAGGGTTTGAGTGATTTACGTATTATTGTTGAACAATTGTGCTAAATTGATGGAGATTGCCGCGTCGTCCCTCCTCGCAATGACAATACTTCAGAGCAAAATCCCCTCTTTACGAAGATCGCGACGTGGACGTCGCTTGGTAGAACAATGCATGGAGCAATTGTCGAGGGGCTAGGGGAGATTTATCTGTGCATCGTTACGTACAAATCAACATTTTAAATCACCCTCAATCCCCCTTCGCAAAAGGGGAGGGACTGTTTGATCTGAATCTTTATTCTGAAATTCCATTAATACGATGAGCTTGTTGCAAGGTGTTTTCTAGCAAGCAAGCAATAGTCATGGGGCCGACTCCCCCAGGAACGGGGGTGATCGCGCTAGCGACTTTGGAGGCAGAGGAAAATTCGACATCTCCCACTAGTTTTGTGCCGCCATCATCTTTCGAAATTCGATTTATGCCCACATCAATCACTACCGCCCCAGGTTTAATCCAATCACCTTTAATCATCTCCGGTCTACCAACAGCCGCTACTAGTATATCCGCTTGCTGGCATTCTTCTTTTAGATTTTTTGTTCGCGAATGAGCGATAGTGACAGTGCAACTTTCTTTAAGTAATAACGCTGCCATAGGCTTGCCAACAATATTGGAACGACCAACTACTATCGCCTTTTTACCGGATAACGAACCCAACTGACCCTTAAGCATCATAATAGAACCCAAAGGAGTACACGGTACAACCGCCCTACTGGAACCTGTGGACAACAAACCTATATTGGTTAAATGAAATCCATCTACATCTTTTTCAACGGCAATGGCATCAATAATAAGTTCTTCATTAATGTGGTCAGGTAAAGGTAGTTGTACGAGAATACCATGTATGGAAACATCCGAGTTCAATTCGTTGATTAGAGAAAGAATCTCTTCCTCAGAGGAATCTTTAGGTAATTTATGCTCAACAGATTTCATCCCTACCTCGACAGTTTGCTTAGCTTTATGCCGGACATATATTTGGCTAGCAGGATCTTCGCCCACCAGCACAACCGCTAAACCGGGAATAATTGAATGTTCATCCTTTAGCAAAGCAACCTTAACTTTAATTGATGCTCTCAATTTGGCTGAAAGTTCTGTACCGCTTATAATGTTTGTCAAATCTAAGCCTTATTTTCCATCTTTAGTTCGATTGAATTATACAGATTGAAGTTGGTTTTGTATTCCCTATCAGCGACAATATCTGATGTACTTCGGTTAATATGTAGATTGTCAGTCTCGTTTAGAATACGCGTTCTTCAAACTAAAGCAAAACCATCAACAGCAAACAACACATGGCATGTATAGCACTGGGTTAAAACAGCTAAATCCGGTAGAATATCCGTAAATTCATCAAACTATTATTTCTGAGGAAGGTTCCAATTGAGATCGCTACTGATATTCAAACTAATAATTACAATTGTGACGCTGCAAACCGTTTCTGCATCAAAATTTGACAAAGATTGGCATACCTATTCTAACTATCAAGAGGTAGTTTCAACCCATGTTGATTTGCAATTAACAATCGATTTTGACAAAAAACAACTAAACGGCAGTATTGAACATGAATTGAAATACCTTAGAAAAGGTGTTCAAGAGCTCGTTTTGGACACTCGTGATATTGATATACATCGCGTAGAAAGCTACCGAGGTGGCGAATGGTCAGATACAGATTTTGTGCTCGCTGAGCGTGACCCTGTAAGAGGAAGTAAACTCACCATAGCGCTGCCAAGAATGACTAAGCGAGTCAAAGTCCATTACAACTCACGACCTGAAGCCTCGGGTCTACAATGGTTGTCTCCAATACAGACTGCAGGGAAAAAACACCCTTTTATGTTTAGTCAATCGCAAGCAATTCACGCTCGTAGCTGGATGCCAATTCAAGATACTCCCGCAATGAGGGTCAGTTACACGGCTGATGTGCAAACATCTAGCGATTTACGACCCATTATGAGCGCGGAAAATGATCCTAAGTGGAATAAAAACGGCAACTACCATTTTGAAATGCCGCAACCTATTCCAACTTACCTCATCGCTATTGCTGCTGGTAATATCCACTATAAAAAAATGTCAAAGCAAACAGCCATCTACGCGGAGCCTGAGTTGCTTGATGCATCAGCCGCAGAGTTTGAAGACACTCAAGCCATGATAGAAGCCTCTGAAAAGCTGTACGGAAAATATCGTTGGACTGACTATGATTTACTAATTCTGCCACCCTCCTTCCCATTTGGCGGAATGGAAAATCCCCGTTTATCGTTTATTACTCCTACCGTTATAGCCGGTGACAAAAGCTTGGTTAGTCTGATTGCTCACGAACTTGCTCATTCATGGTCGGGCAATTTAGTAACCAATGCTACTTGGAGAGATCTATGGCTGAACGAAGGTTTTACCAGCTATGTTGAAAACAGAATCATGGAAGAAGTCTACGGTAAAGAGCGCGCGGTGATGGAGCAAGCGCTGGCTTATCAGGATCTTAAAAAGGAACTCATCGGACTACCAAAAGCCGACACTATACTTCACATAACCATAGAAGGGCGCGACCCGGACGATGCGTTTTCAGGAGTGCCTTACACAAAAGGACAGTTGTTCTTAATGTTCCTTGAACAAAGGTTTGGACGCCAAGATTTCGATACCTTTCTGAAAACTTATTTTAATGATCACGCTTTTAAAAGTATTGACACAGCAAATTTTACTGAATACCTAGAAGAGAATCTAATTAATAGATTTCCAGGCAAAGTTTCGATGAAAGAGGTAGACGTTTGGATTAATCAACCTATGTTACCTAGCAACTCACCTCGTCCAAGTTCTGATGTTTTTGATAAAGTGCAATCACATATGAACTCATGGTTCAGCAATGATGTTAAGTTATCAAACATCCCTACTCAAAAGTGGACCGTACATGAGTGGTTGTATTTTATTAATAATTTGCCCATGGATATTAAATTGGATCGCTTAAACAGACTCGATAAGCAATTCAAACTGACTCAATCCACTAACAATGAAATCGCACATGCTTGGCTATTATTAAATATTAAACGCAGTAACCCGGCAGTTAATACCCGATTAGCAGATTACATGATTTCCATTGGTCGCAGAAAATTAATTGTTCCTTTGTACAAAGCGCTACTTGAAGATAAGAATAAGCTAGCTTTTACTCAGAAGATTTACGATAAAGCACGTCCCGGCTATCACCCTCTTGCTCAGGGAACTATTGACGCGTTGTTTGAGAAAAAAGACTAGCGTCCTAGACATGTTTTTGAATGGCTTAATTCATTTTAGTGTAATTTACCGACAACCTCATAGTTACCCTCTGTTTTTAGGATAACTATGACATCCTCTGCACTTGTATTTTTCCAGTACCAACCATGAACACCCTCAAACGGGATTGTCATCGAGCCTTCCATCTTATCGCTAGTCGCAATCGTGTAACTCTCAAAATAACCGGTTGTGTCGCCTCGTGGCTCTCCGTGAAAATCGAAATACAAAGGGCTTGATGAAGTCCATTGATAGAGCAAATTGTCATACTGTTCTAGCTTGAATTTGTATTCAAGACCGCCGTTAGCTGGAATGGTTATTTCCACTAGATCGCGTTGAAAAGAATACTGGCCTGTATGTGCTATACCTTCGGACTTATCAGATTTAATTTCATTCTTCGGAGATAACTCGGTTAAATACGGCAATCCAAATAGCTTGCCAGTGCCCAATGGATCTTTACCGAACTCAACTGGATAGATTACCGAATAAAAGATAATCAGCGCAACGCTGAATGCCACGACCACACTTTTTACCAATGACTTGCTGTCTAAATTCAAGTTCGTTTCTTTTTCGGCGTCTAACTTATCAGCTCGCGTTTGTGATTCTGCTTGATTCATATTTTATTACCCTATATTAATGGCAGCATAGCTGGTCAATTGCAACAGTATCAATAATACACCAGCACTCATCAGCAACGTGTTGGTAACCACCGATAGCCTCATATAATTTTCGTTCTTTCTCCATACGCGCAAAAACAGAACAACTAAAATAAGTGCTAAAATCTGGCCTATTTCTACACCAATATTAAAGGAAATAATGTTAGTAATTAAGCCGTCTTCAGGGATTTGAAATTCTTGTAATTTTGTCGCGAGTCCCAATCCGTGAAACAAACCAAATATGGTAACAGCGACTCGAGTGTTGGGTTGAAAGCCTAACAGCCTCCTCCATCCACCTAAGTTATCAAAACCTTTATATATAACCGAAAAACCGATGATCGCGTCAATCAAATACGCGTTGATTTGCAAATCAGTAAACACGCCTAATATCAAAGTTGTACTATGGCCAAGAGTAAATAAACTAACGTAGATAACGATATCTTTGTTCTTAAACAAGAAGAATACGACCCCAACTAAAAACAATATATGGTCGTATCCTGTCAGCATATGTTTTGCGCCAATGTATAGAAATGGAAAAATAGCTGCGCCTTGATTTTCAAGCAAAAACTTCTTAGTGGATTCATCTACGCCATGAGATAAAACTTGTTCAGAGAAAAATAGAAAACCAAAACACATGAGCAATATGAATAAAATAGTAGGTGAACAGGCCTGTTTGATTCTATTTGACATAAATAGTCGTTTTAAGATGCTTTAGCGAAGCTTCGCTTTGCCAATGTGCTAAAAAGAAGAATGGATAAGACTAGGTAACCAATCACAAAATTTAAAAGAACTGGAGCCAATTCATTTTTCATGATAAATACGAATATGATCGTTGCACCGATTCTGCTCACCTCCATCATCTTGGCACTCTTAAATCCTTCTAGCAACAATCCACTGGTAAGCAATGGCAAGGTGATACACATCCAGAATAGCAACGACAGAGCAAACTCTAACTTTAACGCCAAAAGAATGAACATAACCGAGAAAAACACACAAGTCGCATATTGGAATAAGGCATAGTATTTTACCGCACTACTAGTTTGAGGATCATATTTTACCTGGGTTCCGGCAATCTGCTTTTTAATCGGATGGCTGAGTTCAACATCTTTTGGTCTCCAGCCAGTAGGCATAAACCATATTTTTATTTTATCTAACCAACTTTTTGTCCTAAACGCATCGACTAACAATGACGTCCAAGTATGAAAGTTTGCCCAGATAGGATTAAAGCTATTCACTGGTCGGCGTACACCATACACCACCTTTTCATCGTCTAATTCTTCTTGAAAGGTTCCAAACATCTTATCCCACAGAATAAAAACACCACCCTGATTTTTGTCAATATAGATTTCGTTTTGTCCATGATGAACTCTGTGGTGTGATGGTGTAACAAAGATAGATTCGAACCAGCCTAATTTGCCAATTAATTGAGTGTGAACCCAATACTGGTAAATCAAATTCAGTGCGCCGGAAACAAAAAACACCTCAGCAGGAATACCTATCACGAAACTGGGCAAGTAAAATACCCAAACCATAATCGAACTACTGGTTTGTCGTAGGGCGGTTGTTAAATTATATTCTTCGCTTTGATGATGAACGACATGGGAGGCCCATAAAAAATTGATCCGGTGAGAAAACCGATGAAACCAATAATAGAGGAAATCATAAAATACAAAACTAAATACCCAAACAACAGGCGAATCTACAGGCAAATGGGTAATCGCAATGGAATCTCCCGCCCATGCATACACTAGCGTTGCAAAACTGAAAATAACTAGTTTTTTAGTCTGACTAATAACGCCAAGAGAAAGGCTCATTATTGAGTCATTGATTCTGTACACACTCGTTTCTCTTTTTCTATTGAAAAACAGTTCTACTGCTATCAGTATAAAGAAAAAAGGTGTTGCGAATAGGATGATTAGAGTCGCCAAGAAACTTCCTCATGTGAACTAAATGTTGAGCTAAATATAATGTTGTTTATACTTTTTTATGGTTAAATAAATCACGGCAAACGATTAACCACAACTCCCTTTAATAGTATAGGTCAACCAAGTATATTCGTTCAACGAATAGTCGGGATCTTCAGTGCAGTAGTTTTTATTGGCAAGCCTTATTTCTAATCGTTTGAATGCTTCTTCTTCCATTCGAAATGATAAAGACATAAAGTCATCAACCTTGGCTTTTCCTGAGCGTTTTGGCCGTTGACTAGCCTGATTACCTTGTCTTTCATCAAAACGCACAGATTGCCGTGAATCATCCGGAATACGGTGATCGCCCTCTGCGCCTATATATAATATATAAGTAAAACTCTTACCTTCAGGCGTTGTTTTCGTGGTATAGAAATAATCGAAATATTCTTCTTCCGGGCTCGATCCGCAACTTATCAAAACAACAGATAATCCTATTAAGCACCAGTGTTTTATGCTCATTTTAATATCAATTCTCTTAAGTGAACGCGTGTAATGTTTCATGTTATCATAATCTTTTGTCAACTAAAAACTAGTTATCTATGACCAAGCAAATAGTTGCATACTCTGGAGTTCGATATCAAGCGCTCGACTTGATACGCGGCGTAGCGATCGCTCTCATGTTTATTTATCATTTTTGTTTCGGTTTGTCGCAACTCGGAATTGTCGAGCTTAATTTTGCTGCACAACCGATGTGGGTTGGCTTTAGATTTGTAATCGTTTTCTTGTTTCTTTCTCTGGTGGGTGTTGGCTTAACTCTAATGACTATTAGTGTATTTAGGTTAGGAGCCTATCTTAAACGGCTAGCACTGATAGTTATTTATGCAGGTTGTATATCTTTAATCAGTTTTCTAGTCCGACCACAGTATTTTGTCACTTTTGGTATATTACATTTAATTTTTGTTAGCAGCATGCTTGGATTGTTTTTTACTCGATACTATTGGTTTAATCTAGGCTTAGGAATTTTGATCGTAATAGCAGGTTATAGTCTGAATTTTTCACAATTAGATCCCATGCCATTACAATGGCTGGGAATGTCTTACGCCAATCCAATAACAGATGATTTCGCACCGTTATTTCCTTGGTTCGGCATTGTGTTAGTAGGCATATTTTTGGGCAGATTGGTATTTATAGAAAATCATTTTGTGTCATTTAAAACTTGGCAATCCCATCATTGGTTAGCCAGTTTGTTAAGTTGGGCGGGAAGATATTCCGTTCATCTGTATTTCATCCATTTTCAGATGTTTTATTTGTTAGTCTATTTGTTTGGCTAAATAACTATGAACTGAAAGTCTTATTCAAAATACTGGTAGGAGCGCGCGTCCCGCCGCGAAAAAGTGTTAAGACACCCACATTTGTATAATCTAAACACCTGACAACACCGATACAGCGCTTTTTCTAAAAGGACCTACTCTTGGCGAAGCGAGACGCAGCTCCTACCGATCAAACATATTGATTTCACAAAACAGTCCTACGAATTAGGTTTTGGCTTGGTGAACTGCGCCAATGAAGCTTGCGCTTTTAACTGAATTAGGTCAGATAGTATATTTGCTGTTTCATGCAGTTTGATATCTCTAACTTCCACTACATCAGTATCTTCATCAATTTTTAATATAGCATCTTTACCCAATTCTTTGCGACGAACGTTTTCTCTTCGAAGTTTTTTTTGTTTGTCTGCTAATCGATCTTGTTTGCGCTGCTCAATGTTTAGACTGATCGACGTTTCTGCTCTTAAGGTATTAAGTTTTTTGATATCCGTCACTAGATATTGAAATTCGCGGTCATGCTGCACTCTAGCTTGGTGCTTTTGAGCTAGGGGTTTTATGAATTCGCCGACTCGATTTACTTTGTCAAATTTAACCGCGCTAATGGTATCCCAGGGTAGCGCAGAATCATAGCTGGCTTCGCCAAAATCTTCTCTTGAAATAGGATCGGGAAAGTTAATGTCAGGCACAACGCCCTTTAGCTGTGTGCTCTCGCCAGTTACTCGATAAAATTTGTCAATAGTTAGCTTTAGCGCGCCTGCTGAGCGATCTTCATATCTCAAGTAGTAATTTAGATCGATAACATTTTGAACAGTACCCTTTCCAAACGTTTGTTCTCCGACAATCAAGCCTCGGTCATAATCTTGAATAGCTCCAGCAAAAATCTCTGATGCCGAAGCACTAGATCCGCTGACAAGAACGGCTAAAGGACCATCCCAAGCTACACCTGGAACTTGGTCTCTTAATGTTATTTCTTTGCCATGCAATTTCTTTTCTTGTACCACAGGGCCTTGGTCAATAAATAGCCCCGTTAAGCCGATAGCTTCACCAAGAGATCCACCACCGTTGTGTCTGAGATCGATAATCAATGCTTGAATGCCATCTTCGGCAACCATTTTATCAATCAGTTTCTCAATATCCCGGGTGGTGCTTTTGTAATCCTTATCACCAGCGTTTCGAGCATCAAAATCAATGTAAAACTTTGGTAGTTCGATGACTCCAACATTCAGTTTATTGCCATCATTTTCAATATTAATGACTTCTGATGTTGCTGCTTGTTCCTCTAACTTAACTTTTTCTCGAATGATAGTAATGATTTTAGTCTTACCTTGTACGCTGCTGTTAGCAGGTTCTATTTCTAGCCTTACTTGGCTACCTGCGTCACCTCGAATAAGCTGTACAACATCATCCAAGCGCCAGCCGACTACATCCACAATAGGATCGTTTGCTTGCCCTACACCTAATATTTTGTCATCAACCAACAGCTCTTTAGACTTGTCTGCCGGGCCTTTGCTGACAATAGTCGTGACCTTTGTATAGACATCGTCTGTTTGTAAAACAGCCCCTATTCCTTCCAGTGACAAACTCATGTCGATATCAAAGTTTTCGGCGGTGCGAGGCGAGAAATACGAGGTGTGAGGATCAACCGTGGTTGCGTAGGCGTTCATAAAATAACTAAAAACATCTTCGCTATTAACTTGTGAAACACGTCTTAGCGACGCTTTGTAACGTTTCTCTAGTAATTCCTTGGTCTTTTCCAGCTCTTTATCTGCAAGCAATAGGTTGAGCGCGTCACTTTTAACTCGTTTTCGCCAGAACTCGTCTAACTCTTCGCTGGTTTGTGCCCAAGTGGTGTTTTCCCGATCGTACTCGTACTTTTCATTAGCAGAAAAATCCATGTCGGTTTTTAATGTCAAAAGCGCAAAACTATTCCGCTCTAACCATCGCGTCCGAAATACTCGATAGATATGAAAAGCCGGTTGAACCAGACCCGTCCAAATTGCATCATCTAATTTATAGCGATATTCTTGGAAATCTTTAATATCTGAGGCTAAAAAATACGCTTTATTTCGATCTAATATTTTGATGAAATTATCTAAAACTAGAGCAGATTGCTCATTATCAAGATTTTGTTTCTTGTAATGACTAGTTTTCATAAAGTGCGCTATGTAGCGACTAGAACGCAAATGCTTTGGCTCTGGGGATAAATCTAACGCCTGTTCATGCTTGATTACCGATTCTAACTCTTCAGTATTGTCATTGTTTCCTGTACTGGCGACAGCATAAAAAGAAACGGAAAAACTTAGTACTGAGGCGATAATCGCGCGGAATAAATTAGCTTGTAACAACTTCATTCAATGATTCCTTAGTCGAATAGGTTTTAATTGGTAAATTTTATCTTAACAGTAATAATAGACCTGTATGACACTCATTGAGGCCAATTTGTTCACAAATTATGTTTAATATCGCGATTTTGACCTCTACAGACTATTAGATACGCGGAAATGGGTTTTATTACAAGGAATTTATTTATTTAAGGCTAGGCCTTTGTAAATTGATGTGTCTTCAAAACATCGAATATACCTGTTAGAAGTAAACAGAACTGCCGATAATTAACACTACATTTGTCCGCTTCAGTTAGTTGTGCCTAGTGACATTGTGTAGCTGAGCTACGCAAAGTCAGATTGTGGTTGGCGGCAAAACATTCATTACATTTTGGTTGATTATATTCGATAGTAGGTAGGTATTAGAATTGCACGCTCCGAAAAGGGTCAGCATATACAAACCTGAGGTAAAGTATACTAGTCATTCAAAATAAGTTCAGCGACTTCTTTTTTAGCGGAAATACGAATTGTAAATAGAATATTGGTCTCATTAATGTCGGTTAAAGAATCCATGTTTTTTGGAATATCTCCAAGGAGCTCAAATGTACCCTCGCTAAGATCATATGACCACAATTGAAGCTCATCATTGATACCAAAAACCACATTGTCTTTTATTTCGAACCGCTGCTTAGCGCTTCCTTTGCCTTCTAGTGCATCAATCAGTTGGTCTTCTGCGGGACCAGGCTGCCAGAACCGATCCATGTGATCGGTGTAGATCAATCGACCATCTTCGCTTTTGAGCGCCCAGTTTACTTTCTTGTCAGTGATCACTTTAAATTCTGAGTTATTCAAATTGAACTCTCCAAACTTTAATATCCCTTTAGTACGTACATGCAATAAAGCAGTATTATCTTCACTATTCCATTGGTAAAGTTTCACGACAGGGTAGTCAAATGGAAAGGGTTTATGGCTTGAGTCCAATCTCACTTGAGTGAGAGCGTTGTTAACATTGGCTAAAATACTTTGACCATCAGCCGCCCAATCCAAACCAATAATTCGAGTATCTATTGGAAAATTCGTGAGTTGCTGAGCGCCGTTTCCGTCAATTATCCAAATTTGATCTTCACTAGAGCGATCCGATTTAAAAGCGATTAACTTACCATTTGGTTGGTAAATGGCACCTTCTTCATCACGTGTTGAGCGTTCCAGTATTGTGGGGGCCGTTATTATTGGGACAGGTACTGAAGCGGCAGAATTTAAGGAACCAGTATCTGAGTCATTGTAATTTGTCTTGGTTAGAGTTTGCTCCGCTTGAGTCTGCGTTAATTGTGACTTGGTTACCTGTGACTTAACTATCTGTGAAAGGGAGAGTGTGGCGATATCACCATCGTAGTGACCCTGAATCACCAGAGCTCGTTTACCGCCTGGATGAAATACCGGCGAGCCCATTGGTTCATCCACAGGCAAACTAATATTGGTTATTTTGCCTTCATAAGATAGGGTAAAGAGTTGTCGACCCGTGCTAAAAATAAGTAGATCACTCATTGGTGTAAAGTTTGGATAGATAAAACTTAAATTCGGTATTTCTGGGGGATATTCAATCTGATGACTAGATAAAAGTTGCCCATCAGGTTTGAGTATTTCAATGTAATTCTGGCCATCATTGTGAACACTGATTAATGCGATAAGATCGTCTTTGACTGAATAGTCATAATCAATTAAGTTGCCGTCTTCCAGTGAGTATATCACCGTACTTTTGTTGTCCGCTACCGAATAGCTGGCTAACCTCCAACGGTCAGAAAGCTTCTGAAATAAAGCGATGTTATTATTATTTAACCATTTAGATTTGGTTATTCTTGAGTTTTTACATTCCATCAATAGACTCGGAGATTGAGGTGCTTCAAGTGCTTTTTTGAAATCCAAGGTCATTAGTTTATAACAATCTTTTTGAGTGATTGGTTTGTTGCAATTTTCAGTCTTAATAAATACCAATTTTTCCCCGTCTTGTGAAAAGCTATGACTGCCGTAGCGCCCCATGTTTTTAGTGAGTTGGGTTTCTTTTTGAGTTTTGATATTTTTTGCCCAGATATTACTACTAGAGCAGAATTTTTCTGAATAGCGGTTAAAAACAATGTATTCACCGTTAGGCGAATAGATACCCGTATGTTCTTTGTTGTCTGTGGTTGTTAACGAGCGTAACTCTCCAAAAGACAATTTTAAAGATTGTTCAGGTGTAAGGTAACTAAAACCGATAAAACCCAGAAGAACAATTCCAGCGACAATAGAAATCAGCCTTAAAGTGGAACTCACCGACTTTGTCTTATCAGTACTATCAAGATTGGAGCTATCAACATTGGCGTGATCAATCGGTGGTTGCGTGATTTTATGCGCTTGAGGACTAGATATTTCTGAGTCTTGGTCTATTAACGATTCCGCGTCGTTTTTATCCTGCCATCGAACCTCAACCTCCAGACTATATCCCTGTTTGGCATGGGTTTTAATATAGGACTGAGATTGACTGTCTTCACCCAGCGCTTTTCTTAATTGGGCGATGCTTCTTTGCAGGGTATTCGGTGTTACAACAGTGTCAAGCCACACCTCTGACAATAATTCATCGTGGCTAACGACTTTACTGGCGCTTTTGGCAAGGTAAGTTAACACCGCCAAAGCTTTAGGCGGAATAGTCTGTGATTGCATTTTTTGCGTGATTTGATTGCGAGTTAAATCGACAAAAAAATCGCCTACCCAGTACTGTGCGGCCATATTTGCACTTTCCAAAATGAAAGTTGATGTTTAAAGTGAGTCAAAATAAGAGGGATCATACTAGCATAAGGCCTGATTGTTGCAAAACGGGATTTGTAACTGTTTGATAATCAAAAAGGTTATTGCCGTCAGGTTGACGTCATTCAGAAATCAGGCGAACGTCAGGTATTTTAAATTCGATCCATCTAAAATGAGTTTTCTAATTTAAATAAAAAAACGTACCTTAAGGTAGCGTTATATGGAGAGAAAATTAATGAATATGAAAAAGAGTTTAATTTTAGTTTTTTTGCTTTTACTGCCCTTTATAAGTATTGAGGCCAGTGAGAAAAAACCAACTGAACCAGCAGTTAGCTTAGGCGAAATATCTTCACTTCAGTCAAAAGTGTTAAACAAAACTATTCCACTATCA
>Ga0256847_1001079_pt1 | contig 14901 bp, 15 predicted proteins | sample TeddybearmetaG_FD_189099 | JGI IMG/M metagenome (GOLD analysis project Ga0256847, IMG submission 189099) | Hydrothermal vent microbial communities from East Pacific Rise, Pacific Ocean - Teddybear | ecosystem: Environmental > Aquatic > Marine > Hydrothermal vents | place: Pacific Ocean: East... | reverse complement strand
TTCAAACAACGTTCCAGGCATTACCATTCCTTTAAGATGTTCTTCCACTCTGTGTGCCCAACGGGAGATTTTAGGCATGTTTTGTAGCGCTTTTTTTCCGCTTTCTTTAAAACCTGAATAAAATTTCCCGGACAATATTTTTGCTAAATAATTTCTAAATCCACCGACATTCTCAGAAATAGACATGTCGTTGTCATTTAAAATGACGGTTAAATTAACGTCTAACGCGGCGGCATGATTAAGTGCTTCAAATGCCAACCCAGCAGTCATAGCACCGTCACCAATAACCGCCACAAAACGCCTGTCATCGCCTTTTGCTTTCGCCGCCACCGCCATGCCTAGCGCCGCACTAATTGATGTACTTGAATGGCCGACTCCAAAAGCATCGTATTCGCTTTCTGATCGGCTTGGAAAAGGATGTAAGCCATTAGTTTGTCTGATGGATCGAAGCGTTTCTTTACGTCCGGTTAACACTTTGTGAGGATAAGCTTGATGCCCAACATCCCAGATAATTTTGTCCGAAGGTGTATCAAATAGATAATGTAGCGCTATCGTTAATTCCACCGTTCCCAGGCCGGCAGCGAAGTGGCCGCCGCAATGGGCGATACTGTTGATCAAGAATTCACGAAGTTCATCATTGGTCGCTTGCAGTTGGTCTTTATCAAGCAACCGGAGGTCTTGAGGTAAATCAATTTTGCAAAGGTGTGGATAAATATTTGGATCACATAACATACTTCATTAGTTCTATTTGTTAGTCTAATCTGTCTGACATTCTGACTGGCCGAAGGTATATTACCTTTAGTGTCGCCGAGAAACGATATAATTGGCAAAATCAGCTAAATTATCCGTATTTAGCGGTATCCGTTCTAGTGCTTCTATGGCGCTATCCACTAGCTCAGCCGCTCGTCGTTTTGCACCGTCTAATCCCAGTAATGAAGGAAAGGTCAGTTTGTTGTTGGCTAAATCAGAGCCTTGCGGCTTACCTAATGTTTGGGTATCGCCTTCAATATCTAAGATATCGTCTCTAATTTGAAAAGCAAGACCAAGAGCGCGACTATAACTGTCTAAGTAACTCATAAGAACCTGATCTTCACAATCACTCGCCAAGAAACCTAATTTTACAGACGCGCTGATCAATGCTCCTGTTTTCATGCGGTGCATATTTTCTAATGCTTGAATATTTTTCTGACTCGGATCATCGTTGCCAGTCAGCAATAAATCAATCGCTTGTCCACCCCCCATGCCTACCGAGCCGCTCGCCTGAGTGAGCGCGTGTAACATAGCCAACTGCTTATCGGACGATAGATCGAAATTATTAGTATTGCTTATACTTTCAAACGCCAAAGTTTGTAGGGCGTCTCCCGCCAAAACAGCAGTCGCTTCGTCGAACTGAATATGGCAAGTGGGAATTCCTCTTCGCAAGCTATCATCATCCATACAGGGTAAATCGTCATGAATTAACGAATAGGCGTGAATGAGCTCAACGGCAGCAGCAGGGATCTCAATATTTTTCGGATCCGCCGCTAACATTTGCCCGGTAGCGTATACCAGCGCTGGCCGGATTCTCTTACCAGGATTAAGTACAGAATAACGCATGGCTTCATGAAGACGAGACGGTGATGCCTGGGTCGAAGGGAGAAGCCGGTCAAGCGTTTTGTTCACGCTATTTTGCGCGTTTATTAGATATTCACTATGTGGCATGGCTGTTCGGCGTCACTGCTGTCAGGTGAAACTGGAATTCTATTCAAATTCAGACAGTTCGGATTCATTCTCACTCAAAATCAACACTTTTTGCTCCGCTTCGTTCAGTATGCTTTGGCATTTTTTAGTCAATTTCACCCCTTTTTCAAATTGAGACAGCGAATCATTGAGCGACAAAGCTCCCTTTTCAAGGTCATGCACTATTTTCTCTAGCGTTTCCAGTTGGTTTTCAAAAGTCATCTTGTTTTTACTGCTCATGGGCGGATCCGAGTAAGGCCATCAAAATTGCATTTAATGACCTATTGTCTCGCATTTTGCGCTTGAAAGGAATTTATTAAATTATGCATGCCTACACAAAGGAATTCTTTAATTTTTTCAAAGAAATTAGCCGCTTAACTGGCAATGTTAGGAATCTTGCCTATTCTATAACTAAGACGAATTAAAACAAACAGATGCACCTGTTTGTACACTTTTCACCCTCGAGGATAAAGACTTTGGATTTAGGAACTCTGGTTGGCTTAGTAGGCGCTATTGCTATGGTTGTCATGGCTATGGTCCTAGGTGGATCTATTGTTATTTTCATGGATATTCCATCGATGTTAATCGTAGTAGTTGGAACCCATTTTGTTGTCATGATGACCTACTCACTAGGCGATTTTTTGAGCGCCGCTAAGGCAGGCATGAAAGTTTTGACTTTTAAAGCAATCAATAATGAAGAATTAATCACGCAAATTGTTGAGTTAGCAGATATGGCTAGAAAAAGTGGCTTACTCGCACTGGAAGGCGCAACCATAGAACAAGATTTTCTCAAGAAAGGTATCGGGCTATTAGTGGATGGGCATGATGGAAATATCGTCCGAGGAATACTGGAAAAAGATGCGGCGATGTCATCCAAACGTCACAAACACGCCGCAACCATATTTAAAACCATGGCAGATGTTGGCCCAGCGATGGGAATGATTGGCACCCTGGTTGGTTTAGTTGCAATGCTCTCAAATATGGATGATCCCAAGTCAATTGGTCCCGCAATGGCGGTTGCGCTACTAACCACTTTATACGGTGCAATAATGGCCAACATGGTGGGAATTCCTATTGCTTCGAAACTCGGTTTTAGAGATGATGAAGAAAAACTTTCGAAAACCCTAATGATTGATGGACTGCTCGGTATCCAAGCGGGTCAAAACCCTCGTGTAATTGAACAAGTGCTGCATGGCTACCTTCACGAAGGCATACGTCCAACGGCTGAAGAATAAACAATGAGTGAAGAAGCTGAATGCGACTGCCCCCCAGAGGGACTCCCTGCCTATATGGGAACCTTTGCCGATCTAATGGCATTATTGATGTGTTTTTTCGTATTGTTACTCTCTTTCGCGGAAATGGATGTATTAAAATTCAAACAGATAGCAGGCTCAATGAAGTTCGCTTTTGGTGTTCAGAATGAAGTTCATGTTCGGGATATTCCCAAGGGTACCAGCATCATCGCTAGAGAATTTTCGCCCGGAAAGCCGCAACCGACCGTTATTGAAGCAGTTATGCAGCAAACGGTTGATATCACCAAAGAAACTATTGAATTTGATGAGCCTGACGAAGACGATCCCGATCAAGGTGCGGGGACAGAAAATAACACCGGAATTGGTTCAGATGACAAGACCGGAACCGCCCCTGCCGATAAGACCGATGCAGAGATCCTAAAAGAAGCTGAAGAAGCCGCGAAAGCAGAACTACAAGCAGCAGCCGACGCCGAACAGCTGGCACAAGATATCGCGATAAAACTATCTGCAGAAATATCGGATGGCCAAATAGAGTTACTAGCCAAAGGCTCATTTGTGGTAATTCGAATTCGGGAAAAAGGTTCATTTGCCTCTGCCTCTGACATTATCGAAAGTCAATTTGTGCCGATAATTAACAAAATCGAAAACATTCTGGCTGAAACAGAGGGCGAAATCAGAGTAGCCGGTCACACCGATAGCTTACCGATTAGCGATGAATATTTCCGCTCTAACTGGGAGTTATCTGGTGGGAGAGCCGCTTCTGTGACTAGAGAGCTACTAAAAAATGGTACTTTGAAGAAAGGAAGGTTCGTGATTAATGGCTATGCGGATACCAAGCCCATTGCAGACAACGCCACCATTGAAGGTCGAGCGACGAATCGACGAGTAGAGATTATTATTGTTCAGGGTGAACAAGGTGATGCTACGGTTGTTGGCGTTGGGCTAAATACGCCTTAAATAACCTCAGTTCGGGAGAAGAGCAACTATCGACTTCTTAGATATTGTTAACAGTTGTAACCTCTTTTACTTTATCCAACGCTTGCTTCTTACGGGCGTTCTCTATTTCTGCTAACCGCAATAACACTAAGCTACGAAGTTTTCCATATTGTTTGTCAGAGGTAGAAGATTTTAAGAAGTGTTTGTAGGCGATGATTGATTTGTTAATTTCACCGATAGCTTCGTTGGCGTAAGCAAAGTTCAACATTACATCCGGATTACCGGGTTGTAAATTATCCGCGACTTGCAACATATAGACTGAGGCTTGGGAGTTGTTTTTTTCCTGCTCGACGATCGCTCTTTGGACCCATATAGAAACTTCCTCACCTTCGCGAGCTAACGCTTCATCCAAATACGCACCCGCGTTTTCGAGCTCATTGTTTAGCAACATAGCGGTTCCCGTCCAAAACCACGGACGCCAGTCCTGTTGTGATTGTGAGGTAAGTGGACTTAACACTTCGATTGCTTGGCTGGATTTTGCAAGTTTAGTCAATACTCGACCATAAGCTAGCCGTACAGATGGATTATCTGTGGCTTGGTCAAATAATTGACTTAACTTAGATTCAGCGGTAGAAAGGTCGCCACTTTTTTCAAGCTGTAACACCGCATCTAATTCCAATGCTTCACTCGTAATTTTTTCTACGGCGCATACACCAGTCGCGGTGATAAACAAACAGCTGGCGAAAATTAGTTTCTTCATCATTTTATCTCTTATTCGGTTAACGAATGGGTAGATTCGATTATTTCTGGGGTTAGGAAAATGATCAATTCCTTTTTGACAGTGCTCTTGTAGTTGCCTTCAAACAGCTTACCAACGCCTACAATATCTTTAAGACCGGGAATTCCTCGATTAGTATTCGACTCTTGCGTTTGGATTAAACCACCAATAATAATCGTTTCCCCATTAAACGCTCTTATTAAAGAAGAGGTTTGTCTAATATCTAAATTCGGTGCGGAGGAAACCACAATACCCCGGTCGTCGCGTACTTCTGTCACACTAGAAACGCGGGTAATGACCGGCGATATATCCATCATGATCCAACCGTCTTCTGATATTTGTGGTGTAATCGAAAGCACAATACCTTCGGTAACAACTTGCGGCACATCGGTAGTGGTAGTGTTGGATCCTGCCGTGGTATTGTCGGTATTTTGCTCTCGTCTAAAAAAGGTTCTATCGGTTCCCACTTTGATCAAAGCCGATTGGTTGTTCATTGTTCTTATGTGTGGTTGTGAGACTATTTGCAATTCACCTTGCTCTTGCAACGCATCAAGCACGGCGGTTAGTTTATTTTGTCCGTTTGCACCTATTTCCAAAGTGCTGAGCGAAAGCGTTGGATTCAAAGCGCTGCCAATTCCAATGGGTGCAGTGATAATGTTGCTGATATTAAAATCTGCTTGTGTTCCCGTTTGTCCAGGGCTCACCAGCCGGGACCAATCAACCCCTAAACTAAAATCATCGTTTAGGGTTACTTCTAAGATTTTAACTTGAATATTGACCTGTCTATGAATGGAGTCATTGATGTCTGCAATGTATTGAGCTACTTCTTCTACACGCGGATGTTTATCCGTAATTTGCACGGTACCGGCGATATTATTAATAACCAGCCTGCCTTTTTCTGATACCAACGTTTCTAATTGTTTTTCCAGTTCACCCCAAAATTCGACCCGATTTTCTTGTTTAATAGTGATTTTCCCCGCTTGGCCGTCAGAACCAGAGCCACCTCCGTCGCCCTGACCTCCAGAAGAACTACCAGAGCTCACCTGCGCTTCACTTGTTGCCGTGCCAATGCGATTCATGCGAATATAATTAAGATTAAAAGTCCGTGTTTCCCAAGAGCGAATTCTGATCAGATCATTGTCAATCTTCCAGTAGTAACCGAGAGAGCCGAGTAACGCTTTCATAGCCTGCTCAAATGGTAAATTATGAAACTCAATATTAATTGTTCCATCGACATCCTTATCTGCAAGAATGTTTAACTGATACGCTTTACTAAATAGTGCGATTGCCTTATCCAATGGCATGTCTTTGGCAACAAAACTGTATAGTTTTTCTTTCGTTTTCTCGGGAAGTTGTGATTTCTCAGCGGGAAAAGCAATTCGCTCTGACAGCGGAAGAGGTTTCATGTTTAGCACAAGATTTTCAACCGGTTTTTTGTGAAACCTAGGAAAACTGGTGTCTTGTTCTCTATCTTGTAAGCCTGTGCAGGCAAATAGAGTTAAACATAGACTGAATACTGTCAGCTTGAGGACCATTTTTTACTCCAAAAAGAGTGTAATCATTTTGTTACTTTTTAATTGACGCAATTTCACTTTGTCAGATTCTATCTTAACGATCTCAAAGCCTTTTATTCTTTCCCCTACCGCTAGAATTTCGCCATCTAACACGACTAGTTTGGCATTAGAACCAAATACAAATCCTGTAAGGTTCGGCTTTGCAATAATCGAAGAACGCATAGAAATTTGAGTTAAAGCGCCTGTTTGTTTTAGCGCTCTAAGATTTTTTATTTCTTGTTTAAGAATAGACGTTTTTGGGGAAAAAGGATCTCTTGTGGGCACATCATTCCAAAAAACTTTGCTTATTTCGACCTTTCCGGATGAATTTGAACCTGTTACCGATGATCCGTCGCTCAACTCCATCATGCCAGGCATATCAATGGTTTCCGAGAAAACCTGCTCTTTTCCTATATAGGGCAAGATTGCGGTGGAAACTACAAAGTAAACTGCAAATAGCGCAAGAGCAATAATGACCCATTTGTTATTGAATAAGCGGGACATCAGCACCCTCCGTCCTTTGCTTTTGTTGAAACGGTTTTTGCCAATCCAGCATCAACGATGGATCTTTAACCCATAGGTTAATATTGAGATTAAAATGAGATATCGATTTCCCATTTCCTGAAACTTCCGCTCCACGAATTTCTAGATGATGATTTTCATTTATGATTCTGCGGGTAAACTCCATCGATTTAATATAAGATTTTTGTTGCTTGTTTTGGATAGTGGAAATTCGAATCTCAATAGGTAGTGAAAACGTTCCTGGAATGTCTGTTTTGGATGCTTTTTTTAGTGAGTAAGCCATATTCAAATTCAGTGCTTTGGCATATTCATTTTTGTCATTCAACCAGTTGGCTAATGTGCCAAAACTCTCAAAGGTTTTAGCTTCTGCTTGTACAATGTTTCTATCAATTTCATTAAGCGCTTCTTCCGACCAGTTACTTTTTTGTTCATTCAGCTCAGTCTCGAGTCGAATTTTCTGTTCCATAAGAGCCAAATTGGTATTTATTTCAGGTTGTCTAATGTTGATACTCCAATAGACGAGTGCTCCGGAAACAATTAATAATCCGAAATAGGCGACTAGACCTTTAGTTGACTCGAAAACGGCCTTTGCCAGATTATCTAATTTGAGTCGGATCAGCAGCATTCCTTTGGCAACGCTCTTTTCAGGACGCGCCAACTGCCGACGATCAATTTCGAACTCCTCGCTCACTTCATCCACCCCTCAATTTCAAATCCAAGCTGCCCATTGCTTGAAGCTGCGCCGGCTTCTAGCTGCCCGTACCAACTTGATTTCCAACTTTTTGTGATACTGATGTTCCAGGGTGATTGAGTTAAGTTTGATTCGAATCTCTGCAATACGGTCGCCGTTGCATTAAGATCGAAATCACTCTTACCTTGTATTTCTATTCGCCATTCATTGGAGATATTTCTAACTCGCACTAAGGTCAATGTTATTCCAGCAGGTACTATGTCCCCTAGGTGATTGACAAACAGCGCAGGTAGATTGTGAGCACTACCTTGCAAAAGCTGAAGTTTTTGTTCACTTTGCTCTCCCCTAAATATAAGGTTTTCTATTCTATCTATCTCGCTCGACAACGTTTCAATGTCAGTGGAAATTTGGTCTGTCTTGCTGGCCTGTTTTGCGAGGGCATATTCCACCGTTGCAACAGACGCGATAGCAGCGAGCATAATAATTGGAAGAGCTATCAACGCCGCTCGATAAAAAAGAGTCCGATTAATTCTTTTTTGCGCTAATAACGGAATAAAATTGGCGGAGAGCTGCCCTTCTAATCTTGCAACTTCACCGGCCCAATAAAAAGGATCAAGCCCGTTTGGGTCAAAGTTTAAATTCCCCTCTATTTCGGAGTCAATCGCTTCAATTATTTGTTCGGTTTTTTCACCAATTAACCAAATATTATTAACCGCTCTTCTGTATTTTTGTTTCGAGTATCTAATGGTTCTATTTATATCGGTAATCAAACGCTGTGGATCTTCTTCAAAGCCCGAGTAAGGGAGCTCGCGGACAAAAAGAACCTCTCCATCACCCGCTGTTATCAGTATTTCTGTACGTTCATTAAAAAGCGCAGTAACCACTAGGATATCTTTTTCTTCCGCTTGGTAAGTTTGTACAACCGAAGAAACGACCTCTGTTAAAGGAACAAGCTGTCTTGGGGTAAGGTAGAACTCCTGGCACAGCCGGATAATAGCGTCGACAATATGTTGTGGCATGATATGAAGTAGAATTCCTTCTTCATCTTCATTGTGTTTCGCTTCGTGATAACACCATGCCGCTTTTTCCTCAAATGGTTTGTCTTGTTCTACTTTGCGGAGCAAGGATTTTTCAAGGTCCTTTTTGCTCATATAAGGCACATCAAAAAAACTATGGGTATGTAAATCATCTTCGTAGGTAATAGTTAAATCGCCACCACGCGATAAATCCATATGTTCACTCGCGCCCACTAAGGCTTGATTAAGGCTTTGCAAATTATGCACAGCAAATGGCGCGGTCCAGCGCTCTAAGGTAAAGCCTCGTTGCATACGGGCGATACGAAACTCACCATAGATCCAAGAAATTGAAAATTGAGCTTTTTTCACTATTCTTCCCAACTCCAATTTGCCCCATCCGTTTGATAACGAATAGACCAGTCAGATTTAACGATATGTACTAGTTGCTTTCCTCCAGTAGGAAACGGTTCAGCGTGAAGCGATATTTTGGTATCTTTCAACACGAACCGAGTAATCGTTCCATCTGATCCACCAACAGCAGGCGGAATAACAGTGGTTGTGCCATTTTCTAACTGATAATAAGGTTGATTAGCGTGTTGATTACTTAAGATGATTCTATGGAATTTATTACTAAAGTTGATCCTCTGTATTTTTAGATCGCCACTCTCAAACAAATCCGCACCGGCGGTTTGATCCCACACAGCGTTAAATTCTGCAGCAGTGTTGGGTATATTTGCTACATTAGTAGTCATATCCGAAACTAGCAGAGCTCGGGGAGAATTAGGCAAGCTGGCTAATCCTTGGTTTTGATTTAGCCCTGGAAAAACGTTGTCGCTAGTGGAAAAAAAACGAGGATCAAAAATTAATCGGCGGCGAAAATTTAGGCTGTTAAATTCAATATCTTGGGCGTTAAAGTCACTGCTGTTTTCTGCCGCGGAAACCCAGGAGCTAGTGACAGATGTGGGAATTGACTTGTTTTGTAATACAGATAGTTCAATACTGTATGCTATGCTCGACAAGTTTTCGATTTCAGCATCGGCCCGTGCTCGCGATATGGCATCAAACACATTCGGCGCCAAGGCTCCGGCAAGTATCGCAGTAATTGCCATCACAGCGATCAGTTCCAAGAGTGAAAAACCGCTCTGAGAACTAACGTTTTTTTGACCTGTTTGGATACTCGTAAAATGCATACTCAACCTCCGATCCCCGACATCAAACTAAACATCGGTAAAAAAACCGCGCCGCCAATTAAGCCGACAATAATGATTAGCGTGATCATGATCATCGGCTCTAAAACGCTAAACACTCTTTTGATTTGTCTAGGAACTTCTTTGTCAAATCGCGTAGAGGCATATTCGAGCGCGCTGTCTAAACGACCTGTTTCCTCTCCAACAACCATCATTCGAAGAACGATAGGAGAAATCACATTATGCACCCGTAGCGCTTCAGTCATTTTCCTGCCTTCGTTAACAGCCAGTACAGCATCTTGAGCCGCTTTTTCCATTAGTAAATTTCCAACCAAGTCCTTGCTGAGTTTTAGCGCCTCTAAAATAGGCACGCCGGCTTTGATTAATAAGCCCAAATTATGACAAAAACGAGACTGAACAATCATCCGGTTGAGACCGCCAAAAACAGGTAAATTAAGCTTTAGTGTGTCTAAAAATAATCCCATACCCGGAACGAATTTGGGTCCATTCTTGAGAACGAATATCAATACAAAAGGAAAAAGCAGAATTGACAACCAATGATCCGTAGTAAATTTACCGATGTCGACAACCACCTGAGTGAGCAAGGGTAGCTCGAGATTTAAACTATCAAATATTTTACTAAACCTAGGTACTACAAATGTAAACATCAAAAAAACCAAACCAAGAACCGCCGTTACGATCATTACGGGGTAGATGCTCGCTTGTTTTATGTCCGCTAAGATCCCATCTAACCACTCCAAATGGATACTGATATCGTAACAGGATGTTCCAAGGTTACCGCTGTACTCTCCTGCTTTGATTAGATTGGTTATTTGATTCGAAAAAACTTTTGGGTGTTGCGACATGGCTTCATCCAGACTATTTCCCGCTTCAATATTGATTTGGAGATCACGCATAATTTGAGAAAAATATTCATCCGGCGTTTCTTCCGCAATCGCTGCGATTGAAGTGGAAACCGGTATTCCGGCCCCTAACATGGAGTGTAATCCATTAAAAAAATCGATTAGCTCTTTCCGTGAAACCTTTTTTTGGCCCAACTGGTTTTTCTTTGGTTTTCGTTCGATCGCTTCCACAAGCCAATAGCCAAGAGAGTGTAGTTTTTCATCTAACGCACTTTCCGATTCAGCGGCCATTACGCCCTTGATTGGAGCGCCTTTGCTGTCTACTGCTTGGTAGCTAAAATCGATCATAGTCTAACGCACAAGCCTTATCACTTCTTCAACCGTGGTTAATCCCTGCATGGCTTTACTGAGGCCATCTTCAAACATGGTGGTCATGCCATTTTTACGTGCTATCGATTCCAGTTCATCAGCCGTATCACCACGAATTATTGGGTGATGCATTTCTTCATCAATCGGCATTACTTCGTATATAGCGAGGCGTCCTTTGTATCCTGTCTGATTACAATCATCACAGCCCATCGCTTGGTATAATTTTGCTGTTACCGGAATAGAGTCGACTAGGTTATGGTCTTTAAGAAGTTGTTCCGTGTTGCCACAGATTTGTTTACACTCCGGGCAAAGCTTGCGAACCAATCTTTGTCCGATAGCGGCACTGAGTGCCGGAGGAAGCAAGTATTTTTCAATCCCCATGTCGATCAAGCGTGGAATAATTCCTGCGGCAGTATTAGTATGTAGCGTTGTTAATACCAAATGACCTGTTAAAGCCGCTCGGATAGCTAGCTCTGCGGTCTCTAAGTCTCTAATTTCTCCGATTAAGATAACATCTGGATCTTGTCTTAATAAGGCCTTTAGCCCGGCCGCAAAGTCCATTCCCACATCAGGTTTTATAGGTGTTTGCCGTATCATTGGCAAGCTATATTCGATGGGATCTTCCAGTGTAAATACACTTCTGGTTTCTTTATCGATCAAACCTAGGGCAGTATATAACGTAGTCGTTTTACCACTACCGGTAGGACCCGTTATCAAAACCATTCCATAGGGTTGTTTCATTAAGTGAATGAAGCTGGCTTTGTCCGCAGCAGAGAAACCGAGCCAATCAATTGAAAGTTTGACGTTGCCAGAATCCAAAATTCTCATTACGATACTTTCGCCATGACTGGTAGGTAAGGTAGAGATCCTTAAATCAATTTCTTTGCTGCCATGTTTAAAATGAATCCGCCCATCCTGCGGAGCGCGCTTTTCAGAAATATTCATACCGGCAATTAATTTTAAACGTGCTGTAAGAGCTGGACGCAAGGCGCTCGGTATCAAAAGTTCGGTTTTTAATATTCCATCGACTCTAAAACGAACCCTGATAACTTTTTCGTCCGGTTCAATGTGGATGTCGGCAGCATTTTGTTTGATCCCATAACCGATGATTTGATCCACCAGTCGCACCATCGGGGAAATATTCTCTAGTTCCTCATCAGATGCCGTGATGCCATGTTCCAATAATAAATCGACTGTTTGGCTGATAGATTGGCCATGAGAATAATTATGTTCAATCGCCTCTAAGATATTGCTTTCAGGCGCGGTAACGACTTTAACTGTTTTGCTGGTTTGACGCTCGATAACGTCGATAGCTACGACATTAAATGCATCGGCAAATGCGACCGTAAGGATATTATCAGATAAATCTAGCGGTATGACTTTGTATTTTTTCGAATCTTCATAGGAGATTAATGAGAGAACATCAGGATCAATGGCGATACTGACGGCATCAACCACTTCCGTTTTATTTTCGGCGGCTAGCGTACCGGTTAAAACTTCTGGATTAACAAACCCAAGATCAACCAACACTTCACCAAGCATTTTACCTTGGCGTTTTTGTTCTCGCAGGCCTAAATCGAGCTGGAGTTCGTTGATTAGGCCCGATTCCAGTAACCGCTGGCCGATAGGTTTAGACGCAGGCTTAGTACTACTCATACCGAACCTCGCCAATTTGTCTTAGTGACCGAAAATTAGTTGTCTGATCAGTCACGAAGTACATCATATGCTGCTTAGAATTATATCAGAATTGTTATTTAGGACTATTAGTTCAAACAATAAAGCAAGATGCTAGCATGATCACTGTTGACACCATATCGTTTGACTTTCCCAGCCGCTTTCCAACTCTTATTACCTGTGGTTACTGAACCGTCACCGTCAATAATATTACTGATCTTTTTAGCCATTTCATCACTTATGCTGTCAGCTCGGTAGACTAAAAAATACCCATCTCTGTTGCCATCACCATCAATATCACAGTTATAGTTAGTACTGTTAGAATAAATTACATCCTGATAACCACCTTTGGTGATTTGATTGGTTAATTCTTTATCCAAATAAGGACCGTCCCAGCCGAGAATAGGTGCGCCGCTGCCATTGGCATCATTAACCATCAGATTATGGTAACGACTGTCGGCATGGCTTGGAATATGGCGGGGCCACTGTCCTGTGTCCTTAAAATAACGGGCAGCTGCCGTTTTCAACTGGTTTGCTTCACCAACAAATGCAGATACTTGCGCATCTTCTATCGCGTCAAAAATCTTGGGTGTTGCCACTGCGGCTAGTATCGCTATGACAGCCATGACACCGATCATTTCCATCAGGGTAAAACCCGACTGTCGGCCATTTGTTCTTGAATTTTTCATCTACAACTCCAATCTTGGTTATTTCAATAAAGAAGGTCATAGAATAAGCGTAGAACAAAATCCGGAAAAAGCGAGATTTAGTAATGAATATTGGCCAAAATGCGCGTTACTAGAGGGGTTTTGAGGATAGACGTCTATTTTACAGCGAAAATTTTAATTATCACGTTTCCAAATTTTCACTTCATTAAGATTAAAAATCCAGTCACTAAGCTGATTTCCTTGCTGCTCAACCGGCATACCCTCTCTAATCCATCGTTCAATGCTAGTGAGGGTTACATCCATTAGACTTGCAAGAGTATCTTTGCCAACTATTTTGTCATCGCCGTTAACCATGATGGATGTATCAACCATGGATTTGCCGTGGCGGCGTTTTGATTGACGCAAATAATTAGAACTTCTCACGAACTTTCTCCAATGACGAGAGGTATTTTCTGACGAAAATCTCTTTCGCTCTATCTATTAGAGGCTGCGGCATGGGAAAGGGTTACAAAATAACTCTAGTATTCTACGAATTACGCCTAATCTTGGAGAGCGATCCAAAAATCGTTTAAGTGCTGACAAAGAAGGATCATATTTTCCAATTTCGGCATGGAGAGATTAAAACTTAGACCTGCGCTGTACAAATCAAGCAAGTCAGTTTGTTGCTCAGAATTAAGCTGGCAATTAACCAACAGGCTAGCTAAGTCTCCGTAGGGATCACTAAGACAGGCATATTCCCAATCGATCACCTTGAGTTTCTCTTCACTCTCATTCCAAAGTAAGTTAGAGGGGCTTAAGTCATTATGGCAAAGTTTATTCGCATTAAATTCAACTGAAAGTTTCATTGCCGATTTAAGAATAACCTCAAAATCGTCCTTTTTGTTAGGATGAAGAAGCACTGCTTTTTCGTAATAACAAATAAAATGTGATTTTATGTCCAACGTAGGAAAATCGCTTTTTTTAACTAATGATTCATCGATGCTATGTAAACTTATCAAAAAATTTGCGAGATGAACAATGACTCGATGATCATCAAAATTCAAATATGTGTTATCAACCGAATCAAACCATTTGGAAATTTTGAGATGAACATTGTCGACACGGCAATCGACCAACCACGGCTTTATCTTAGTAAAACGAGATAACTCGAGTTGAGAAACACGCTGTTCTGGGTTAGGTAATAGTTGAACATTTCTTGAATTAACCGATTGCACGAAAAATGAACCGTGAGGCAAACTCAGTTTGTAGTTATGATTTGACTGACCCTGTGGTAGTTGCTTCCAATTGGATGAGTCAAAAATTTCTTGAGCAGAAAAATTGTCAGCGACTTCAATCCACGACTCAACATTATGCGGCCACCATTCAGGCGTTAAAGTCATTTGCTACTATCCTGTTAGATCGTTGATCCGTTGTACTATTCACGAGTCGTTTTTTCCAGTTAAACCAACCCGAGACTGCCAATATAACGTAGCACAAGAATAGTATAGCAGTAAGGCTAAATCCTTTTGAAAGATACAGGTAGATAGATACGAGATCGATAACTATCCAATAGAGCCAGTTTTCGAGCACCTTTTGGGTAACCATATAGGTGGCTAGTATTGCAAACCAAGTAGTAAAAGAGTCAACCAAGGCAAACTCTTGATCGGTATATTTCTTTAATAACCCAGTTGAA
>Ga0256847_1001078_pt1 | contig 14915 bp, 14 predicted proteins | sample TeddybearmetaG_FD_189099 | JGI IMG/M metagenome (GOLD analysis project Ga0256847, IMG submission 189099) | Hydrothermal vent microbial communities from East Pacific Rise, Pacific Ocean - Teddybear | ecosystem: Environmental > Aquatic > Marine > Hydrothermal vents | place: Pacific Ocean: East... | reverse complement strand
GGCTCACCTCTTACCATTCCGAACAGAGAAGTTAAGCCCGTTTGCGCCGATGGTACTACTATTGTGGAAGAGTAGGTCGCCGCCTTTTTTTATAAACCTTCATCATGTATTTGATGAAGGTTTTTTTATGCCAGTAAACCCACAATAGATGTGGTAGCAATAGCCATTAATTATTTAAACTAATAAGCTAAATAATTATGGCTATTGCTATTTAAAGTTTAGTAAGCCGGTTATATAAATTTATTTATAAAATTATGGGTACTACTTCTTGTAGCGTATAGTTCTACTAAACCGTCTTTTATTTTTGATAATCCACAATATAGAAATGGCTCGGGTTGTTTACTATTTATAACCATCTTTTTGTTGCGCTGATCTTAAATATACACATGGCTCGCGTGAGGGATATCGGCGATATCCTCTGTAAAGCTTTAAGGCTTTGCAGAGATACAAGCCAAGAGCCCGACACTTTGAAGCGGCATATTTAGCATGCCTTTTGAATATAAAAAATTAAAGTAGTGTAGAAGTGGCACGCCAAAAAAAACCTAAAAAATAGACTTCATTATTGTTTTAAGACCTTTAAAGAAAAGATAAAAAACGCCGGCTCCAAAAATGATTCCAATTATTAAAAAAATGTAGAAAAAATAGTTTTCTTTATTTAAAAATGAAAGGGTTATAAAATAAGGGCATAAAAAGAAAAGAGGCAAGCTTAGTGCCATGAATTTTATTCCTTTACCTAAAAGTTTTTTATCGGTGTGTTTTTGCTCCATCGTTATAAAAAGTTATTGCTTTTCGAACACTTTTATGTTCTTTTAAAAGAGTTTCGGCTTTGCTTTGAGAAATTGATAATGCTTCCATAATCATGAGTGTGCCCCGATTAACCAATTTGTTATTGCTTAATTGCATGTCGACCATTTTATTGCCTTGAACTTTACCCAACTGTATCATTACAGTAGTAGATATCATATTTAAAACCAATTTTTGAGCTGTGCCAGCTTTCATGCGAGAGCTTCCAGTTACAAATTCGGGACCAACCACCACTTCGATAGGAAACTTTGCCACTTGGGCTAAAGGACTCCCTTGATTACAAGTTATACAACCAGTTATTATGTTATTTTTATTACAATTTTGCAATGCTCCAATAACATAAGGAGTCGTTCCTGAGGCAGCAATACCAATTACTATATCTTTATTTGTTATGTTGAATTTTGTGAGATCTTCCCAGCCTTGACTTGTAGAATCTTCGACAAATTCAACTGCTTTACGAATAGCAGGATCGCCTCCAGCCATTAAGCCTATAACGACATCGTGAGACACGCCAAATGTTGGCGGACACTCACTTGCATCAACAATACCTAATCGTCCGCTTGTGCCTGCGCCAATATAAAATAGGCGCCCGCCACCTCGTAATTTACCGACAATTACTTGTGTTAATTTTTCAACTTCTGGAAGTTTTTTTTCTACAGAAAAGGCTACTGTTTTATCTTCAGAATTGATATTTGTGAGCAATTGGGAAATGCTCATTTTTTCTAAATCGTTATAACGCGAGTCTTCTTCAGTTGTTTTTTTAAAACTCATAGTGTCACAAATTTAGTAAACAAATAGTTGTTCTTTAACTAATTGAATTTATAATTGAATTTAATGTAATACTAGGACGCATTGCTTTAGCCATTTTATTATTATCAACATAATAGTAGCCACCAATATCGACAGGTGCACCTTGTGCTTCAATTAGTTCTTTTAAAATATCTTCTTTATTTTCTGAAAGCTCTTTTGCAATAGTTGTGAAACGTGCTTGAAGCTCACTATCTTTTGTTTGACTTGCTAATCCTTGTGCCCAATATAAGGCGAGATAAAAGTGGCTTCCTCTATTATCTAATTCGTTTACTTTTCTTGATGGACCTTTTTTATTTTCTAATAACTTTTCGGTGGCATCATCTAAAGTTTCACCTAATATACATGCCTTTTTATTCTGAAACATTTCTCCTAAATGATTTAACGAAACAGCTAGGGCAAGGAATTCACCTAGAGAATCCCAACGTAAATGTCCTTCACTAATAAATTGTTGAACATGTTTTGGAGCCGATCCGCCTGCGCCAGTTTCAAATAAACCACCACCATTCATTAATGGAACAATAGATAACATTTTTGCGCTTGTGCCAACTTCTAGAATTGGAAATAAATCGGTTAAATAATCACGTAGTACATTACCAGAAACCGAAATAGTATCTTTTCCGTCTCTTACTCTTTCTAGTGTAAAATTAGTTGCATCAATTGGTGATAAAATTCTTATATCTAGACCAGTTGTGTCGTGATTATTTAAATAAGCAGTTACTTTTTTAATAATTTCGGCATCATGAGCTCTATTTTTATCTAGCCAAAAAACTGCTGGAGTTTGAGATGCCTTTGCACGATTTACTGCTAGCTTTACCCAATCTTGGATTGGTAAATCTTTTACTTGACACATTCTCCAAATATCACCTTCTTCAACATTGTGCTCTAATAAAATAGTTCCAGATTCGTCTATAACCTGTACTTTTCCATTAGAAGAAATTTCAAATGTTTTATCGTGCGAACCATATTCTTCGGCCTTTTGTGCCATGAGTCCAACATTAGGAACCGTTCCCATGGTTGTAGGGTCGAAAGCGCCATATTTTTTACAAAAATCGATTGTAGCAGTATAAAGTCCGGCATAACTACTATCTGGAATGATAGCTTTGGTATCTTGAAGTTCTCCATTTTTATTCCACATTTTTCCAGATGTACGAATCATTGCTGGCATAGAAGCATCAATAATTACATCACTAGGTACATGTAGGTTTGTGATTCCTTTATCGGAATTTACCATAGCAATGTCGGGACCATTGTTAAATGCAATCTCAATATCGGCTTCAATTTCTTTGCGTTTTGTTTCAGGCAATTCTTGAAGATTATTTAATAAGTTTCCGAAGCCATTATTTACATCGACGCCAATTTCGTCGAAGGTTTTTGTATGTTTTGAAAAGACATCTTTAAAATAAGTACGTACTGCATGACCAAAAATAATTGGATCGCTCACTTTCATCATTGTAGCTTTCAGGTGTAATGAAAACAAAATGTTTTGAGATTTTGCATCTGTAATTTGTGTTTCTAAAAAGTTAAGTAATGCTTTTTTACTTAAAACAGTGGCGTCTATAATCTCACCATTTAATAAGGCAATATTACTTTTTAAATCGGTCGTTTTCCCGTTCGTGTCAATATGATTAATAGCAACTGACGTTGCACTGTTTAAGGTTACTGATTTTTCATTATGGGCAAAATCACCATGTGTCATTGTTGCAACATGAGTTTTCGAATCGCTCGACCATTTTCCCATAGTATGCGGATTCTTCTTTGCATAATTTTTAACGGCTTTTGGAGCACGTCTATCCGAATTTCCTTCACGAAGTATTGGATTTACTGCAGATCCTTTGACTTTATTATACGTAGTTCTTATTGCTTTTTCGGTTTCGTTTTTAGGTTCTTCAGGGTAATTTGGGATTGCAAATCCATTTGCTTGTAACTCTTTAATAGCAGCTAAAAGTTGCGGAACAGATGCGCTAATATTAGGAAGTTTAATAATATTTGCTTCCGGTTTTTTTACAAGTTCACCTAGTTCATCTAATACATTTGGAATGCGTTGTTCTTCAGAAAGGAAATCTGGAAAGAGTGCTAAAATTCGAGCAGATAAAGAAATATCTTTAGTTTCGATTTCTATTCCTGAGGGTGTTGTAAATGCTTTTAGGATAGGTAAAAAAGATTGCGTAGCTAGAGCTGGAGCTTCATCGGTTATTGTATAAATAATTTTAGAAGGTTTTGACATATAGATAGTTTTTCAGAAATAAAAAATATTATTAAATACCATTTTAAATGGGAAAGCAAATATACGATTTTCAATAAGGAAGGAAGAAAATGAAATTTGTATTTGTTGGAAACTACAAATTTTTATGAATTTCGAAAAAAGTGTGTATTGTTTTTTAGAAAATAGTATTCTGGTTATGTGGTTTTTATCAAATTAGTTTAACAAAAAGGCATTAAAAAACAAAAGCCATATCATTGCACCTAAGTACTTTGATATGGCTTTCTACGAAACAATTCTTTACCAGTTAATCTTACGACTAGTTAATCTTACGATTAGACAGCAGCTTTATTACGTTTCTGCTTCTGTGATTTGAATCGTTGAACTTGTTTTTCATGAATCATTAATTGGTAAACTAATCGACTCTTTCAAACTCATTCTTTCAGTTTTTAAATTCTAACACTAATTTATTGCTAACAATACTTTAGTGTGTCAAACAAATTAAACAACCTACTTTATAAAGAACGTTACTTTATAAAAAATCACAATTTAGTTTAGTGTTAGCTATCCTGCTTTGTAATTTCTTATCCAAATATAGAACAGATTATTAAAATAACAAGTTTTATAACACATTAGATATTAACAACTTATAAACCAAGTTTATTAACAAAAGTTAATAAAAAAAGCACCCATGATTAGTGAGTGCTTTTTTAAAGATATTAATTTTTTTCTAGTATCTCTTCTCTTTAATACGAGCTTTCTTACCTGTAAGACCTCTAAAGTAGTAAATACGTTTTCTGCGAACACTACCGTGTTTGTTTATTTCAATTTTCTGAAGTGCTGGTAAATTAATTGGGAATATACGTTCTACTCCAACAGTTCCTGACATTTTACGAATAGTAAATGTTTTTGAAGTTCCAGTTCCTTTAACCTGAATTACCACTCCTCTAAAAAACTGAGTACGTGTTTTTTCACCTTCTCTAATTTCGTAGTAAACAGTAATTGTATCTCCTGCTCCAAATTTTGGAAATTCGTTTTTTGTTACGAATTCGTCTTGTACATATTTTAATAATTCTTCCATTATGGATTATATTAATTTATTTTCAAAAGCAACATTCGCGATTTTCGCCAGAGGTTGAGTCGAAATTGGCTGCAAAAATAATCTTTTTCTTAAAGTATACAATGTTTTTAAACTCTTTTTTTTGGGTGCTTCCCTCTTTCGCTTTGTTGCACAAAGCTTCAGAGGGTCACGCTCCCGAAGTTTCGGGGCTCTTTATCCCTAAAGGTGTTTTCACAACTTTAGGGGATGTCGCTGCTATCGTTAACACCAATCCTTTTATTATAACATTTTTTTAAAACAAATACTTGTAGGTACATTTTTATACTGCCCGTAATTAGGAATACTTTTATATCCCATTTTACTATATAAACCAATTGCTTCTGGCATATTAACTCCAGTTTCTAAAACAATTTGTTTATAACAAATCTCTTGTGCCCATTCTTCTAAAGCAATTAATATCTTTGTGCCAATTTGTTTTCCTCTTACTTCTGGTAAAACAAACATCCTTTTAATTTCTACAGCCTCTTTTTCAAATTTCTTAAATGCGCCACAACCTACGGGCTTTTCATTATAATATGCTACTATTACATGTTTTAAAATTTCTATGTTATTAAACTGATTGTAGAAATCATGGTCTTCTCCATCTCTTATTTTTAAATCGTCATCTAATAATTTCACTAACTGAATGAAATCTGCATTTACTGAATCGGTTTTTATAAATTTAATCATAGTTTATTTTTTAAATCAGGAAATAGTCGTTTAAACTTTTTCGGTATCGAAGCGCTTATAAAAACTTCTTTGTCTGTAATGGGATGTTTAAATTTTAATGAATGTGCATGTAAAAACAATCCGTTTCCTTTTCCATTTAATCCTTCTTCACCATATTTTAAATCGCCAAAAATTGGCGATCCCATATTTGCCATATGAATTCTTAATTGATGTCGCCTTCCTGTTTTTGGAATAAGTTTCACCAAATTTAAAAACCCATATTTATTCGATTCTTTTTTCTGAAGTATTTTAAATATCGTTTTACAGGGTTTCGAATCTATTCTTGACTCAATAATTCCTTCTTCTTGAAGCATTCCAATAGTTATTGCTAGATATTCTTTATTAATAGTTTTTGCTTCAAACATGCTGTTTAACGCTATGAGCGCCTTTGAAGTCTTTCCTATTAGTAAAGCGCCACTCGTTGGATAATCTAACCTGTGTACGGGTTCTGGCCTTGCCAAGGCATCAATTATAGAACTTGTTTCAAGTAAGTTTGGTAGGCCATTTTCAAGTGTATATTTTTTATTACCACTCACAACAATACCTGCAGGCTTATTTACTATTGCCAAATATTCATCTTCATATAGTACTTCAATATCTATATTTATTGATGGTTTTTTATTTTCGATATCTTGTTTATATAAATCGATTGTTTCGCCACCATTTATATAATCTCCGGTATATCCAATATCTCCATTAATAATTACAAGCCCTTTTTTAATGGCTTTTTTTATTCCTTTTTTTGAAGTAATTGTTTGAAAAACCCCTGGAGTATAATCTGATAATCGAATACGTCCTGAAAGCTTGGGAACGGTATGTGTTTCTATTTTTATTGGATGCTTTTTTGGTTCCATAAAACGGGTTTAATAGTTATTCTAATAAACCAGGGCGTCTTTTCTCGGTGTTTTTTATGGCTTCATTTTCACGCCACTCTTCCACTTTTGGGGTGTTTCCACTTAATAAAATATCGGGAACCTTCCAGCCTTTATATTCTGCCGGACGTGTATAAATTGGAGGAGCTAATAAATCGTCTTGAAACGAATCGGTTAATGCGCTTGTTTCGTTTCCTAGCACACCCGGAATTAATCGTATAATCGAATCGCATAAAACAGCAGCTCCTAATTCGCCACCACTTAACACATAATCGCCTATCGATATTTCGCGTGTTATAAAATGATCGCGAACGCGTTGATCGACACCTTTATAATGACCACACAAAATAATAATGTTTTCTTTTAATGAAAGCTCGTTCGAAACAACTTGTTTCAACATATCACCATCTGGTGTCATGTAAATAACTTCATCGTAATCTCTCTCGGATTTTAACTTTGAAATACATTTGTCAATTGGCTCAATCATCATAACCATTCCTGCGCCACCACCATATTGGTAATCGTCTATTTGACGGTAATTATCGGTTACATAATCTCGTAAATTATGTAGGTGAATCGAAACCAAACCCTTGTCGATTGCTCTTTTTAAAATAGAAGCTTCGAACGGACTTTTTAGTAATTCGGGAACAGCAGTAATAATATCAATTCGCATTATTAAAGATCTTTTTTGAGTTTACAGCGATCGATCGAATTTTTTGCACGTGTTAGCACATCATTTGATAAAGTTGACCGCCCAGATAATTGATAGTGCTCTATAGCTTTATCAAGTTCGTCAGTTTGTTCGTACATAATCCCGTACTCATTATATATAGTTGCTTTAATGATACCAGGAATATTCATTGCAGTGTCTAAAAGATCTTTTAATTCTTTATACTTTCCTAAAGTTGAAAGGCAAACGGCATAATTATAATATACAGCTGTATACATAGGGCTTTTTTCTAAAGCCAATTTATAAAGGGTTTCTCCTTTTTCGTAATCCTTAAACTTAACTTCATACAAATAACCTAAATGATTATAGGCTTTTCCAAAATCGGGATCCATGTCAATTATTTTTTCAAGTTTATTTGATGCTTCGTCGTAATTACCATTTTTAATATCGGTATTTGCTTGATCTAATAATTCTTCGAGTTTTGTAAGGTGATCCATGGTTTTTGTTTTAAAATGTAAAGATATTAATTAAGGGTCCAATAATAATGAAGACTCGTATCTTTTTTCCAGCCGTTTTTTTCGTATAAAAATTGTGCCGGATTGTTTTTTTCGGTTTCTAAGGTTAATCCTTTTGCATTTTTTTTAACAGCAAATTCTTTAGCATGATTAAGTAAGGTTTTTCCAACACCTTTATTTCTTCCTTCGGAAACAACATATAAATCATTTAAAATAAAGGTTTGTTTCATCGATACCGATGAGAAGCTTGGGTATAGTTGTGTAAAACCTAATGGAATTCCTTTTTCTGAAACAGCTAAAAAAATGACGCTTTCTTTGTTTTTTAATCGCAATTCAAGAAAATCGCGAGCTGCTTTTAAATTAGATTCTTGTTTATAGAATATACGATAGGCATCAAATAGCGGTGAGAGTTTATCGAGATCTTGAAGCGTTGCAGTATGTATAGTCATAATAAAAAATCTGTATTGATAAAAATACAGATTTTTTATTAGAATTAATATAGTAATGTAATTTGTTGTTCGGGCAGACCCGTCCATTAGACATGTCCGGGCAGGGATAGTAGCGGCATCCCCTAAAATGTGTATACACTATTTTAGGGATATAGCGTATAGCCCGACCCTCCGAAGTCCCGAAAATTTGGGAAGTAGGAGGGAGCCCGCCAAAAATTAATAATAAGTAAATCGCCTAACTTTTGCGATGTATTTTGCCAGTCTAATAACTTGATGGCTGTATCCATATTCGTTATCGTACCAAACATATAGAATGATATTTTTACCATCTTCGGTAATGATCGTTGCGTTGCTATCGAAAATCGCAGGAGCCGAAGAACCTACAATATCGCTAGAAACCAATTCGTTATTTAAAGAATATTGAATTTGCTCGACCAAATCGCTATTTAAAGCTGCTTCTTTAAGGCTGTTATTTAATGCTTCTCGCGTAGTGCTTTTTGTAATTTCTAAATTTAAAATTGCAAGCGATCCATTTGGAACTGGTACACGAATAGCGTTCGATGTTAATTTACCTTCTAGTGATGGCAATGCTTTTGAAACTGCTTTACCAGCACCTGTTTCGGTAATAACCATGTTTAATGCAGCAGCACGGCCACGACGGTATTTTTTATGCATATTATCGACTAAATTTTGATCGTTGGTGTATGCATGAATGGTTTCTAGATGTCCGTGAACAACTCCAAAAGAATCTTCGATAACTTTTAAAATTGGTGTGATGGCGTTGGTTGTACACGATGCGGCAGAAAAAATATTTACAATATCTGGATTGTGCTCGGTATTATTTACACCATGAACAATATTTGGAACTCCTTTTCCGGGAGCAGTAAGCAATACTTTTGAAGCACCTTTTGAACTAAGATGACGCCCCAAAGCTTCTTCGTCACGAAAAGCACCAGTATTATCAAGCACTAATGCATTGTTGATTCCGTATTTTGTATAATCGATATCTTCGGGTGCATTTGCCGAAATAATATGTACCGTTGTACCATTTATTATGAGCGCTTTATTTTCGACATCTACCTGAACAGTACCTTGAAAATCGCCATGTACAGAATCATACGATAAAAGTGAAGCTCTTTTGTTTAATACAGTTTCATCGATTGTGCCACGAGTTACAATAGCACGCAAGCGCAATTGAGATCCTTTACCAGTTTGTGTCATAAGTATTCTAGCCAACAGGCGTCCGATACGACCAAAACCGTATAAAACAACATCTCTAGGTGCGATTCCGTTTTCAGATTTTGCATCTTTTAATTTGTCGGCTACAAATGCTGTAGCGTCTGGATATTTATTGTCTTCTAAATGAAATTCGAATGCTAATTTTCCAATATCAAGTTTTGATGGTGGAAGGTCTAAACCTTTTATAGCGCGTGCAATTTCAACAGAGTCGAATATTGAAAGAGGTTTTTGAACAAACTCTCCAGCGTATTCATGTAGTTTTAGTATCTGACTTACATTTTGGTCTATTAAGGGATTTCGAAATAGAATTAATTCGATGGCATTGTCGTACCAAAGGTCGCTTATAATTTTAATAAATTCTACCGTTGCTCTTCGGCGGTCGGTTTGATATGAAAGCTCATTTTCATAATCGACTTCAAAACTCATAATTTTGTTTTTAGAACCTCATAAAGTAATGAGATATAATTTCCTGCAAAATTATAGCTTTCAATTGGTATACGAATAGCGTTTTGTAAAAAATAATTAAAGTAATTAATTATAAAAATTAAATTATTGTTGTGGCTAAAAAACAACAAGGGCAAAAATAAGTTCTATGGATTCCCATGTTCAAAGTAAAGACAAAATAGGGAGTGTTTTTATTACGACTCGAACTGACAAATAATTATCTATTTTTTATCTAAAAATAAAATTATTGGTTTTGCCATTGCGATCGACAAAGGTCATTTTAATTGGACTGTTACCATTTCGTTCGTTCATGATTCGTTTTAGGCTATTGATATCGGTTATTTTTTGGTCATTAATTTCAGTAATAATAATACCAGTAAGATTGTAGTTGGCCATACTTTGTGTTAATGGACGTGTAACTTTTAAACCAGATGAAATACCGAGTCTGTCAAGTTCAACCTTTGAGGTGTTCTTTACTTCGAGCCCAAGCTCATTACTTTCATAAATTTCTAGTTTTATCAATGTAACAGGTATCACTTTTTGATTTCCATTTCTTAAAACAGTAACATTAACAACATCGTTTGGGCGTTTTGAATTTACATAACCAACGAGATCTGTGAAGTTTGTAATATTAATATTGTCTAATTTTTTTATGATGTCTCCAGCTCTAATTCCGCCACGTTCGGCACCGCTTCCAATTTCTACGGAAGCAACATAAACGCCTTCAGTTTCGGAAACACCACTTCTTTGAAATTCGGAAGCACCAACATTTCCACCTCTAATTCCGAGGATTCCGCGCTGAACATTTCCATACTCTAAAATATCTTCAATTACTTTTCGCGCATTATTTGAAGGGACTGCAAAAGAGTAACCCACAAACGATCCAGTTCGTGAAGTAATTGCTGTATTTATTCCTATTAATTCGCCACGAGTATTTACCAAAGCGCCTCCGCTATTACCTTGATTTACAGCTGCGTCGGTTTGTATAAAAGATTGCGGATGATTGTCGAATTCGTTTAAATCTCTTGCTTTAGCGCTTACAATTCCTGCCGTTACTGTAGAAGTAAGGTTAAAAGGATTTCCAACAGCAAGTACCCATTCACCAACTTTTATTTCGTTCGAATCGCCAAAAGGAATATATGGTAAATCGACATCGGCATCAATTTTTATAAGCGCAATATCGGTGTTAGGGTCGGTGCCAATTAAAGTTGCTTCGTAAATTTTGTTGTTATTTAAAGTAACTTGAAGCTTGGTTGCATTTTCGATAACATGATTGTTCGTTATTATATGTCCGTCGGGAGAAATAATAACGCCACTTCCAGACCCTATTAATTCTCTAGGCTCACTTCTTCCATAAAAATAATCGACAATATTAGCTGGTTCGTTACTAATAGTTGTGTTTTTAACGTGTACGACTGCATGAATCGTTTTTTCGGCAGCTTCAGTAAAGTCGATATTTGTGGCTAAAACGTTTGAATTTGGGTAGTTAACAGGTGTGAAGTTTATTGGTTTTTCTTCATAACTAATAGCTATAGGTTCTTCTTCAAAAAACATTTTATATCCTCCTAGGGTAACAATACCAGCTATAATTGCAACACTTAATAATCTTATAAACTTTTTCATGTGACTATATTATTTTATTAAATCGGACATACTTCGACCTTTCTCAGCTTAAGTATGTTCGTTTCATAATTACTATATTTATTTTTCTACAACCCTAAATTAGTCGTTTTAGTATAATTAAATTTCATTTTAACGCTCATTTAACATCAAGATAATTCCTTCCTTTTTATACCTTTGTAGCTTATGAATATTCCTTTTTATAAATATCAAGGTACAGGCAATGATTTTATTATCATTGATAATCGTTTAAAGCAGTTTCCGAAGAAAGACATTTTACTAATTAATAAAATGTGTGATCGAAAATTTGGTGTAGGAGCCGATGGTTTAATTTTAATTGAAAACCATAAGAAAGCCGATTTTAACATGGTGTATTACAATTCCGACGGAAACCTAAGCAGTATGTGTGGAAATGGCGGAAGATGTTTGGTTCATTTTGCGCGCTTTTTGGGTATTATTTCTGAAAGTGCTACGTTTGAAGCGATTGATGGAATGCATGAAGCAACTATTAATGATGATATGGTTTCTTTAAAAATGAATGATGTTGATACTGTTTTAGTTGAAGAAGATCGCGTATTTTTAAATACAGGGTCGCCACATGATATTCGTTTGGTTGATGATGTAAATACGGTAGATGTTCAAAAATTAGGTGCGAAAATTAGGCATGAAGTTTACGGCAAAAAAGGATCTAATGTAAATTTTGTCGAACAGCTTAAAGAAGATGTATTTTTGGTTCGAACCTATGAAAGAGGTGTTGAAGGCGAGACACTATCTTGTGGTACAGGTGTTACAGCAGTTGCTTTGGCAATGTATGAAAGCAAGAAAACTGTTTCAAAAGGCGTTATATTACAAACTCAAGGTGGGAATTTAAAAGTGACATTTGAAAAAGATGATTCTAAATTCACAAATATTTATTTAATTGGCCCTACCGAACAAGTATATAAAGGAGTATGGGAATTATAACGTTAAAGGGGGAAAATATAAAATTGCGAGCGCTAGAGCCTGAGGATTTAGACTTTCTTTATATTTTAGAAAATGATGAAGCAATTTGGGAAGTAAGTAATACACAAAAGCCCTATTCGAAATTTGTTCTTAAAGAATATTTAAAAAATTCGCATCAAGATATTTATGAAGCAAAACAAGTACGACTCGTTATTGAAAATATTGTTTCTGAAAGTTGTATTGGGTTTATTGATTTATTCGATTTCGATCCAAATCATAGAAGGGTAGGAGTGGGAATTGTAATTCATAAAGCTGAAGATAAAAATAAAGGCTTTGCTTTTGAAGCCTTGCAGTTAGTTTGTAATTATTCGTTTTCTCATTTAAATCTTCATCAAATTTACGCAAGTATAACCGAAGACAATAACGCAAGTATTTCTCTTTTTGAAAAAGCAGGATTTACACAAACAGGAATAAATAAAGATTGGATTTTTAGTAATGGATCTTTTAAAAATGAACTTTTTTATCAATTAATATCACATGTACATTAAAAAAATACTATTTGCAATTTCCATTATTGGAGTTTTTGCAGCGGCAGCTTTTTCATATTATATATACAATAATATCTTTTCACCAAATACTGCGTTTTCAAATTCTGAAGCGCATGTATTTATTTCATCTAGTGATACCTTTGAAGATGTCCTTTCAGAAATTGAACCATTACTTTTAGATGTAGAAACCTTTATAAGAGTTGCTAAAAAGAAGCAATATGTATCAAATATAAAACCGGGTCATTATATATTAAAAAAGGATATGAATAATAATGATATTATTAATGCAATACGCAGTAATAATAAGCCTATACGAATAAAATTTAATAATCAGGAAAGAATAGAAAACCTTGCGGGTCGAATAGCAAATCAAATAGAAGCAGATAGTATATCATTATTAAAAGCAATGACAGCTGTTGATTTTTTAACTAACAATGGTTTAGATGAAAAAAATGCACTGACCATTTATATCCCGAATAGCTACGATGTATATTGGAATACTTCAGCCGAAGCCTTTTGTGAAAAAATGTACACTGAATATAAATCGTTTTGGAATGATTCGAGAAAAAAGAAAGCTGCCTCCTTAGGTCTTTCCGAAGAAGAAGTTATAGTACTTGCTTCAATTGTTCAGAAGGAAACTGCAAAAGCCGATGAACGGCCACGGGTAGCAGGGGTTTATATTAATAGGCTAAAGAGAGGTATGTTATTGCAAGCAGATCCAACAGTTATTTATGCAAAGAAATTATTAGATAACGATTTCAATCAAGAAATTAAACGGGTACTATTTAGAGATTTAGAATTAGATTCGAAATATAATACCTATAAGTACTCCGGACTCCCGCCTGGGCCAATTACGATGCCAGATATTTCTTCAATAGATGGCGTATTAAATTTTGAGAAACACGACTATTTGTTTTTTGTTGCAAACGTTACAGATTTTGGGTATCATAAATTTGCAAAAACTCTTGCGCAGCACAATAGAAATAAACAAGAGTATATTCGTTGGATAAACAAACAAGGAGTAAATAGATAACAAGCCTCTGGAATAAATTTTAATAGTATAACTTTCGAAAAACTTCTTAACATTTTCACAAATTATTTTCTTTATCAACTATTTTGTTTTAAAAAATAGGCTTCATACTGCTTATGATTATTGCATTTGTTAAAATATTGCAAAAAATATATTTATATAAAAATCTAAAAATCAAATAGTTAACAACTTAAATAGACTTTAATATTTAATTAACATAATAACTTTGTATTTTTATAAATAATTTGTATATTTGCACGCTGAAAATGAAAAGGGTATATACTCTTTAAATTTAAAAACAAATGATACGTAGAACAGTAAGAATTGTTATAATTCCACTAGTAGTTGCGTTTATTACTTTTGGATTTTCATTTCGAAAGAATACTGAGAGTTTATCTCAATATTCTTTAAATGGGACAGAATTTTGTTATTATGTTCCAACCGAAAACGAACGATCTTTGAAAACAACCGAAATATTTTTCTCTCCTATTTTAGGGAAATCTTATGTGGGCTTTAAAGAAGCATTAGGCTTTAAAGAGTCTAGAGGAAATTATTTTACCGTAAATGAATACGGGTATCTTGGTAAATATCAATTTGGAAGATCAACTCTACAAGTTATTGGGGTTTATAATACAATCGAATTTTTAAATAACCCAATTTTACAAGAAGAAGCTTTTTCGGCAAATACTTCTAGAAATAAATGGGTGTTAAGAAGAGATATTAAAAGGTATGTTGGAAGAACAATTGGTGGGATAAAAATTACTGAATCTGGTATTTTAGCTGCTGCACATCTTGCAGGTCCTGGCAATGTAAAAAAATATTTAAGAAGTGGAGGAGTCAATAATTTTAATGACGCTTTTGGAACTTCAATACGATATTATATGAAAAAGTTTTCTGGCTACGATACGTCATATATCGTTGCAAATAAGAAAGCGAAAGTCATA
>Ga0256847_1001077_pt1 | contig 14926 bp, 10 predicted proteins | sample TeddybearmetaG_FD_189099 | JGI IMG/M metagenome (GOLD analysis project Ga0256847, IMG submission 189099) | Hydrothermal vent microbial communities from East Pacific Rise, Pacific Ocean - Teddybear | ecosystem: Environmental > Aquatic > Marine > Hydrothermal vents | place: Pacific Ocean: East... | reverse complement strand
TGATTGCTAACGGAATATCATCTTCCATTTTTTTTGCGGCTAAGGTTCCGGGTCTTTCAGAATAGGCAAACATAAATCCGAAATCATATTTTACATATTCCATCAAGGATAAAGTTTCTTGGTGATCTTCTTCTGTTTCACCGCAAAAACCAGTAATCATATCTTGTGATAAGGCGCAGTCAGGAAGTATTTTAATAATATTGTCAACCAACTCGATATATTCTTCACGAGTGTGTTGGCGATTCATATTTTTTAATATTCTGGTACTACCTGATTGTACAGGTAAGTGAATATATTTACAAATATTATGATGCTTAGCCATTGCATGTATAACATCTAAGCTCATGTCTTGAGGATTAGATGTTGCAAATCGAAAACGCATTTTTGGAAATTCTGTAGCGCAAATGTCTAATAACTGTGCAAAATTTACAGCAGTTGTTTTAGCGATTTCAGAAGCTTTTACAAAATCTTTTTTAAGACCACCACCATACCATAGATAACTATCAACATTTTGTCCTAATAGAGTAATTTCTTTAAAATTTTTGGTAGCAAGTTCTTGAATTTCTTTTATAATACTTTGAGGGTCTCGACTTCGTTCTCTACCTCGGGTAAATGGTACTACGCAAAAAGTACACATATTGTCGCATCCGCGAGTAATAGAAACAAAAGCAGAAACTCCATTTGAATTTAATCTGACGGGAGATACGTCAGCATAGGTTTCATCTTTTGATAGAATTACATTCACAGCATCTCTACCTGCTTCAACTTCTTCAATTAAGTTTGGCAAATCTCTATAAGCATCTGGACCTACCACTAAATCAACCATTTTCTCTTCTTCTAAAAATTTGGTTTTTAATCGTTCAGCCATACAGCCCAACACGCCAATTTTCATTTTCTTATTAGAACTTTGTTTTACCGCATTATACTTTTGTAGGCGTTTACGAATAGTTTGCTCCGCTTTTTCACGAATAGAACAGGTATTTACTAATACCAAATCAGCTTCTTCTAGCACCTGTGTGGTGTTAAAACCCTGGTTGGCCAAAATAGAAGCTACAATTTCGCTGTCGTTTAAATTCATCTGACAACCATAACTTTCTATAAATAGTTTTTTTTGGTTGTCTTTAACTTGCTCAGTTACTAAGGCTTGACCCTGTTTTTTTTCTTCTATGACTTTTTCAGCACTCATTATATATGAAAAATTGGATTGCAAATATACAACCAAATTCAATAACGCATGACATATTGTCATAAAATTAATAGTTAAATTATTTATAAAAAATCATCAAAAAAATAATAAAAAGACAACATTAAAAAATTCTATATACTTTTGCAATCTCAAAATCGTTGTTTAAGAGTTGATATAAAATCTTAATTAGTAAACTTTGAATTAAGTATATGGCAAAAAATTTAGTAATAGTAGAGTCACCTGCAAAGGCAAAAACCATAGAGAAATTTTTAGGTAAAAATTTCCAAGTTGAATCGAGTTTTGGTCATATAGCCGACCTACCATCAAAAGAGTTAGGGGTAAATGTTGACGGAGATTTCAAAGCAAATTATAAAGTTCCTACAGATAAGAAAGCGACCGTTAAGAAACTAAAAGACTTAGCGAAAAAAGCAGACATGGTGTGGTTGGCGAGTGATGAGGATCGAGAGGGAGAAGCAATTGCATGGCATTTATTTGAACAGTTAAAGCTTACAGAAGATAATACAAAACGTATTGTTTTTCATGAAATTACTAAGACAGCTATTCTAAAAGCCGTGGAAAATCCGCGTAGCATTAATTATAATTTAGTAAATGCACAACAAGCACGTAGAGTATTAGATAGGCTGGTTGGATATGAGCTTTCTCCAGTATTGTGGCGTAAGGTAAAAGGTGGCTTGTCTGCGGGTCGTGTACAATCTGTGGCAGTACGATTGATTGTTGAACGAGAGCGCGAAATAGAAAATTTTAATCCAATAGCTTCATATAGAATTGATGCAGAGTTTACAAATACTGAAGGTAAAAAATTCAAAGCCAAATTACCTAAAAACTTTAATTCAAGAAAAGAAGCAGCAACTTTTTTAAATTCTTGTATAGGTGCTGATTTTAAAGTTGAAGACTTACAGACGAAACCTGCAAAAAAATCTCCGGCAGCTCCGTTTACAACGTCAACACTCCAACAGGAGGCTTCGCGTAAGCTGTATTTTCCTGTAGCAAAAACGATGATGATAGCACAACTTTTATACGAAGCAGGTTTGATTACCTATATGAGAACCGATAGTGTAAATCTCTCTGAAGATGCTAAAAATGCGGCTCAGGAAGAAATTACTGCTTCTTATGGAGAGCAATATAGTAAACCACGAAATTATAAATCTAAATCTAAAGGCGCACAAGAAGCGCATGAGGCAATTAGACCAACCAATATGGCTAAGCATCAAGTTTCTATTGGGTACGATGAAGATAGATTGTATAGCTTAATTTGGAAACGAACGATAGCATCTCAAATGAGTGAAGCCCAATTGGAACGTACCAATGTTAAAATTTCAAATACTAAAAATGAAAAGGTTTTAACTGCGAATGGTGAGGTAATAACATTTGAAGGGTTTTTAAAAGTATATTTAGAAGGAACTGATAATGAAGATGAAGAACAGGAAGGAATGTTACCAAAACTTTCGGTAAATGAAAAGTTAGGGAACAGTTATATTACTGCAACAGAACGTTATTCTAGACCTCCAGGAAGATTTACAGAAGCTTCTTTAGTAAAGCAATTAGAAGAATTAGGTATTGGTAGACCATCTACATATGCACCTACAATTTCGACAATACAACGAAGAGAATATATTGTGAAAGGAACTGTAGAAGGAGTGGAAAGAAAATATACTGAGCTAAAATTAGAAAATAAGATTGTCAACGAACAATTGTTATCTGAAAAGGTAGGTTCTGATAAAGGAAAATTGGTACCTACAGATATAGGTAAAGTTGTAACTGACTTTTTAGTAGAACATTTTTCTACCATTTTAGATTTTGGATTTACAGCAAAAGTAGAAGAAGAATTTGATGAAATAGCAAGTGGTAAAGAAGATTGGACGGCTATGATTAAAGAATTTTATACCGATTTTCATCCTAAAGTAGAAGATGTTACTGCAAATGCAGAACGCGCCAAAGGAGAACGATTGTTAGGAGTAGATCCAGAAAGCGGTAAGAATATGTATGCACGTTTAGGTCGCTTTGGGGCAATGGTGCAAATAGGAGAAGCTACAGATGAAGAGAAACCAAAGTTTGCAAGTTTACAAGAAGGTCAAACATTGGGTACTATAACTTTTGAGGAAGCATTAGATCTATTTAAATTACCTAAAACTTTAGGCGATTATGAAGGCGAAGAAGTTATTGTTGCAAATGGTCGGTTTGGACCCTATGTACGTTTTGGAGCAAAATTCATTTCCCTTGAAAAAGGAGAAAACCCTATGTCTGTTGATATGGATAGAGCCATTGAATTAATAGTAGCAAAACAAAAATCAGACGCGCCTATTGCAGAATATGAAGGAATACCTGTTCAAAAAGGTGTAGGTCGTTTTGGTCCTTTTATAAAATGGAATAATACTTTTATCAATGTCAATAAAAAGTATGATTATGATAATTTATCTCAAGAAGATATAACAGAATTAATCGAAACGAAAAAACAAAAAGATATTGATAAATTAATCCATAATTGGGAAGCAGAAGGAATAAGAGTGGAAAAAGCACGATGGGGAAGATTCAATATCATCAAAGGAAAGTTGAAAATTGAAATGCCGAAAACTACTAATGCTGAAAAATTAACATTAGAGCAAGTTCAGGAAATTATCGCAAAGAAGACGCCTAAAAAGAAAAAAGCGAAAAGAAAAACTACTAAAAAATAAATTGATTACAATTTAATAAGCTATGAATTTTGATTTCCTTTTACCAGTTGAAGATGCAGATGTTGCCCACACAACAATGTTATCAAATCAATCATTAGGTAAAAGTATTCATATACATACAAAAAAGAACGGACTTCCAGATATTAAGGATGCCCATATTGCTATTATAGGAGTGCATGAAGGTAGAAGAGCAGTCGATAATTTTGGTACAGGTGACAACTTTAGTGTAATTCGTAAATACCTATATCAATTATTTCCTGGTAATTGGTTTTCAAAGATTGTTGATTTGGGTAATATCCCAAAAGGGAATGATGAAGATGATACTTATTTTGCGGTTCAGGAAATTATAACATACCTTATAAAGAAAAATATTGTACCTATTATTATTGGAGGAAGTCAAGATTTAACCTATGCCAATTACAGGGCTTATGATGCTCTTGAGCAATCTGTAAACGTAACAGTAGTCGATACAAAATTTGATTTAGGGAACATTGAGGAAGAAATTTCATCAGAATCTTTTTTAAGTAAGATTGTCATGGAAAAACCCAGCAATCTTTTTAATTATTATAATATAGGATATCAAACCTTTTTCAACTCGCAAGAAGAAATAGATTTATTAGAAAAATTGAATTTCGATAGTTATAGATTAGGTGAAGTTACCAATGACATTAAATTGGTAGAACCTATTATGAGAGATACTGATATGGTAAGTATTGATATTGGTGCTGTAAGAAGATCAGAAGCACCTGCAAATAATAATGCAGTACCTAATGGGTTTTATGGAGAAGCTATTTGCGCAATTGCACGTTATGCAGGTATAAGTGACAAAGTATCTTCTTTTGGTATTTATGAATACAACGCCAAATTAGATGAGAAAGATCAAACCGCGCATTTAATAGCTCAGATGATATGGTATTTTATTGAAGGATATAATTTTAGAGTAAATGAATATCCTTTTACTTCAAAAACAGCATATAAAAAATATATAGTACCTATAGAAGACACTACAATAAACTTCTATAAAAGTAACAAAAGTGATAGATGGTGGATGGAAGTCGAACATTATCATAATAAAGTTGCAAAGCGTGCGTTAATACCATGTACGTATCAAGATTATTTAAGAGCCGGCAATCAGGTTATCCCCGAAAGATGGTGGAAAACTTTTAGAAAATTAAATTAGTTATACACTAAACATAATTTTTTGACGTTCTTAAAGTGATTCTACGAAATCAAATATCATTTTAAATTAAAATTGTTTTAATAAAAACGAACAGTATTGCTCCCTTTTACGGGATAATAAATTTATATTTATGAAAAAAGTAACCATATATTTTTTACTTGCCATTATAGTATTGACAACTAGTTGTGGTTCAAGCGATAGAGGAGAACTTGTAGGTAATAGGTCAAAGAAGAAATTTTTTCCAGAAAAACCATTAGGAATGACATTAATTCCAGGTGGCGCTTTTACTATGGGTAAAACAGATGAAGACATTGCTGGTGCATTGAATACTCCAGCAAGAACTGTGACTGTTAGACCATTCTATATGGACGAAACAGAAATTACCAATGCAGAATATAGAGAGTTTGTTGTTAGAGTTAGAGACTCAATAGTAAGAACTCAATTAGCTATTCTTGCCGAAGAAGCCGGTTTTGGTGCTGCAAGTGCAGACCTAGATGGAGGAGCTCAAACAGGAGGTGATAGTGGAGACGCTTCAGGAATTCAAAAATATAAATTTGCAGAACCAGATACTACTGCCAATGTATATTATAAATATATGATGGACAATTATGGTAGTTTAGGTGATTTAAATTCTCCTACAGAAGGTAAAGCATTGAATTGGGAACCTGAGTTGGTGTGGAATATTGGTGAATACCCAGATGCTTATTATGCAGAAGCTATGGACAGTCTATATGTACCAATTGCTGAAACGTTTGATGGTAGACGAATTATAGATACTAAAAAGTTAAACTACTTATATTTTACTTTTGATAGAGAGGCAGCTGCACGTAAAAGTGGTAATAGAAAAGATTTTGTTAAAAAGAATATAGTAGAAGTATATCCAGATACAACAGTATGGGTAAAAGACTTTAATTATTCATATAACGATCCAATGCACCAAGATTATTTTTGGCATCAAGCATATAGTGATTATCCGGTAGTTGGTATTTCTTGGCAACAAGCAAAAGCATTTTGTGATTTTAGAACGCAAAAGAAAAATAAGTTTTTAAGATCATCTAAAAAGAAAGCATCTGGTAGAGTACCTAGCTTTAGGTTACCTACAGAAGCTGAGTGGGAATATGCTGCTCGTGGAGGTCTAGAATATGCAAAATATCCATGGGGAGGACCTTATACTATTAGTGACAGAGGTTGTTTCTTAGCAAACTTTAAACCAGAAAGAGGAGATTATGCAGCAGATGGAGCATTGTATACTATGGAAGCAAAATCATTTAATGAAAACGATTATGGTCTGTATAATATGTCTGGTAATGTTTCAGAATGGACGGCAACAGCTTATAACCCGGCATCATATTACTTAGGTTCTACCATGAATCCTAATGTAGATGACTCTACCAATAAAAGAAAAGTAATTCGTGGAGGATCTTGGAAAGACGTAGCATACTTCTTAGAGGTAAGTACTCGTGATTATGAATATGGAGATTCTGCAAGAAGTTATATAGGTTTCAGAACAGTTCAAGACTATATGGGAACCAAAATGAAAGGAAAAAAATAAGACTCAAATACAATAAACTATAAAAATAGAAGTTTAACTAACCCAAACTTTAATTAACCCAAAAAAACTTAAAAATTAAAAAATTATGGCACAATCACTTAGAAAGAAAAAAATGATGAATATGGCTTACGGCCTAGGAGCTTCAGTAGTATTAATTGGAGCATTATTCAAAATCTTACACTTTAGCATCGGCCCACTTACAGGTGGTGTAATGTTAACCATTGGTCTTGTTACTGAAGCATTAATATTTGCAATGTCAGCATTTGAATCAGTTGACGAAGATTTAGACTGGTCTTTAGTATATCCTGAATTAGCAGGAGGAGAAGGCTCTGAAAGAGGCGATAACGGAGAAGGTTTATCTGATAAACTAGATGCTATGTTAGAAGAAGCTAATTTAGATTCACAAAAAATGGGTCGTTTGTCAACGAGTATTCAAAATTTTGCTGAAGCAGCTGAAAATATTGCACCTGCAGCAAACTCTATAACTGCGACTACAAAATATAGTGAACAACTTACATTGGCTGCAAGTCAAATGGAATCTTTAAATAGTTTGTATAAAGTACAACATGATTCAGTTGCTAAACAATCAGAAATGAGTGAAGCAGTAGCCGATAATACTGAAAGGTTAAAAGATCAAATGGAATCGTTGGCAGCAAACTTATCATCTCTTAACGGAGTGTATGGTGGTATGCTATCTGCAATGTCTAATAGATAATAAGTAATTAAACCTAATAATTAACCCTAAAACTATTAGAAAATGGCAGGAGGCAAACTATCACCAAGGCAGAAAATGATTAACTTAATGTATTTGGTTTTCATTGCAATGTTAGCAATGAACATGTCAAAACAAGTGTTATCTGCATTTGGATTTATGAACGAAAAGCTGACGGTTTCAAACACGACAGCAGACAATAAAAATGGCGCAACGTATGCTAGTTTAGCAACAAAGGCACAAGATCAACCAGATAAATTTGCAGCATTAAATACAGATGCTCAAAAAATTCAAGGACTATCTTTACAATTTAATTCATTCATTGAGAAAATGAAAAATGATTTAACAGCTGAAGTAGAAGATAAGTCTAATTATGAATCTATGGATGGTACCGATAAAGGAGATACATATTTCTTTGCAGGAGATAATGCTTCCCCTAACGGACAAGCATTTTTAGATAAATTGAACAATTATAGAACACAAGTTGCGGCTGCCTTAGAAGGTAAATACAAAAGTATAGCAAAAAGTGTCAATGAACGTTTTGATACATCTGATCAGAAAATAGAAGATGGTACACAACCATGGTTAAATAATCGTTATGAAGGTTTTCCTTTAATAACTACCGTTACGAACCTTTCTCAAATTCAGGCAGATATTAAAACTACCGAAGCTGAAATGTTATCAGCAATGGTACAAGGTCAGTTAGAAAGTGATGTTTCAATGAGGAACTATACTACAATTCTTATACCCGATAATTCTGCTACCTTACAAGGTACTAATTTTAAAGGTAAAATTGTATTAGGTCGTTATGACGCTAGTTTAAAGCCTTCTAAGGTTATTATTAACGGAAAAGAGATTACAAATATTGAAGGTGGTGGAGCCGTATTGGACTTTCCAGCCGGTAATGTTGGTGAAAATGAAGTGAAAGGTAAGTTCGTTTTTATGGAAAACGGCGAGCCAGTTGAAATTGAAGTTAATCAAACCTATGCGGTAGTTGCAAAACCTAATGGTGCTGTAATTTCAGCAGATAAAATGAATGTAGTATATAGAGGTGTACAAAACCCTATTACAATTTCAATGCCTGGTGTACCAGACAATGCCATAAAAGCGAATGCAATTGGTATGCGTAAAGTAAAAGGAGTAGGAAAATATATGATAAGCCCGGGTAAAGGTAGAGAAGTAGTGATTAATGTTACTGGTAAATTACCTACAGGCGAGTCTGTAACTTCTAAGCAGAAATTTAGAATTAAAGATATTCCTGCACCAGTGGCAACTGCTCGTAAACAATCAGGTAAAATAAAAATGTCTAAAACTACGTTACAAAAAGTAACTATTGGAGCGGCATTACCTGACTTTGTATTTGACTTAAAAATAAATGTATCTAGTTTTAAAGTAAAAGTTCCTGGTAGACCAGCAGTTACTGTAAAAGGTACAAGATTTAATTCACAAGCTATAAGAGCTTTAGGTAAAGCAAGAGCAGGTGATTTTGTTATCATTCATGATGTAAAAGCATCATTGCAAGGAAGTAAAGGTTACTATCTTAAAAAGATAGGAGATTTAATAATTGAAATAACAAATTAAGAATATTTTGAAACTTATGCTAACAAAATAATCATTGCCATATCAAGGAAGGATTATTTTGTTAGAAAAAGTTTCGCTAGTCTTGTCATTAGGCAGGTCTTCTCAGAATTAATAAATTAAACTATAAAGAGATGAATTGGAGAGGTTTTTTAATCGTATGTGTTGCAGTATTCACAACCAGCACAATAAACGCACAAGCTAATCTGTTAAACGCTAGAATTCCTGAAGAAATAGGAATGAAAACGGTAGAACAATTAGCTGCTGATAATGACACACCATTACCTTACGGTTATGTTGATGATAGAGATATCCTTTGGTCTAAAATTGTATGGGAATATATTGATTTAAACGAAAAAATCAATTTACCATTCTATTATCCAATAGATACTAATAATATTGGCTCTAATAGAAGATCTCTTTATGATACATTGTTAAGAGGAATCAAAAGTGGTGAAATAGTAGATGTATATGACGATTCATACTTTGAAGATAAACTTACTTTTAAAGATATTCAAGCACGTATGTCTAGAATTGATACAAGTGATGCAGGTTTTGAAATGTTGAATGCAGGTGAAACACTAACTGATGAATATGTAGATCAAAGAGATTTAACTTCTGGAGATATTTTAGGCCTTAAAATTAAAGGAATGTGGTATTTTGATAAGAGGCAAGGAGAATTAAAATATCGTTTGTTAGGAATTGCACCAGTTGCACCTGACGTGAATTTTATAGATGAAAATAGTGGAGATGAAGATGCAGTTGAATTATTCTGGGTATGGTATCCTGGTGCCAGGGAACTTACTCATGAGATGAAAGTTTTCAATCAAAAAAACTCATCGTATCCTATTTCTTATGACCACTTGTTAAATGCACGTCGCTTTGTGGCTAGTATTTACAGAGAAGAAAATATTTATGGTAACAGAGATGTCGCCGAATACATTAAAGGAAATGCATTATTTCAAGTTCTGGAAGCTGATAGACTGAAAGATAATATCAGAAACAAAGAATTGGATATGTGGAACTACTAACAAATATTCCTTATAGTATATTTGTAAAACTCTTACCTCCCTTTTGGTAAGAGTTTTTTTAGTGATTAGATGACTCCAAGTCATCTAATCACTATTTTAAAATCCTACCTTTGCCTTCATGGACATTGACTATATTATAGTAGGATTAGGATTGGCAGGATTAGCCTTTGCTGAAACCTTAGAACAGCACCATAAATCATATATAATTTTTGAAGACAACTCACAAAACTCATCTTTAGTTGCAGGAGGAATGTACAATCCTGTAATATTAAAACGTTTTACATCCGTTTGGGATGCCACGGATCAATTACAGATAGCACTACCATTTTATACCAGTTTGGAAAAAAAATTAAATGCTAAGTTTAATTACCCAATAGATATTTATAAAGTCTTCAATTCAGTAGAAGAACAAAATAATTGGTTTGCAGCCTGTGATAAACCTTTTTTTGCTGAATATATGATTCCTGAGGTTATTGAGAATAGAAATCAGTATATCAATGCTGATTTCGGATTGGGTAAGCTTACGAAAACAGGTAAAATAGATACAAAAGAATTACTGAAAGCCTATAAAGCGTATTTGATAGCGGAAAATCAATTGCGATATGAACAATTTGACCATATACAAATTGAATTTCATAATCAGTACGTAAATTATAAGAATATTAAGGCGAAACACATTGTTTTTTGTGAAGGGTTTGGAGTTAAAAAGAACCCATATTTTAAAAATATACCGTTACAAGAGGCAAAAGGAGAATTGATAACCGTATTTGCACCGCAACTCAAAATGAACTTTCTATTAAAAGCATCCATTTTTGTGATGCCATTAGGGAATGATTATTACAAAGTAGGAGCTACATTTAATTGGAAAGATAAAACACTATTACCTACAGAAGAAGGTAAAAATGAATTAGTAGCAAAATTAAAGAAGGTAATTACTGCCGATTTTAAAATTGTAGATCAAGTTGCAGGAATACGACCTACGGTAAAAGATAGACGCCCCATACTTGGCAAACATAAAGAGCATAGACAAATCTCTATTTTAAACGGATTAGGTACCAGAGGGGTAATGCTAGCGCCCAAAATGGCGATGAAACTCTTTGATTATTTAGAGAATGATTCTCCTTTGGACAAAGAGATTTCTATAACTAGGTTTGATTGAAAGTGTTTGTCATTCCTGCGAAGGCAGGAATCCAGACTAGACTCTTTATAGTAATATTTTTTAGAGCAAACAGGTATGTATTTGATTTTCAATACATGTACTACTGGGACTGCTCATTATTCATACCTTTCAACCCTTCCTCATTACGATAACTCGGGTCATAACTAATAAAAATATTACTATAAATAAGACGTGCCAGTCGCAGCGAAAAAGGAGTAAATAGCACTAAGGCAATAAATATTCCTATGAATATATATAGTAAGTCTAAACCTATTAGATATAAAATAATAAAAGTTATTATTGACAATCCAACGGTTAATCCATACGAAATATACATAGCACCATAAAAAAAAGAAGGTTCTATCTCAAATTTAAATCCGCAATGTGAACAATAAGTATTCATTTTCATTACTTTTTTTAAGTGTAACGGATTGCTATCTTTAAAAAAATCACCTTCATTACATTTTGGGCATTTATTCTTAAAAATACTATAGAGTATAGTTCCTTTTTTAAACATATAAAGTCTTAAAAATTATGATAGATTTGCAAATGTAAAAATTTTTAGAAACAGAAGTGTTATAATTGATACACTATAGAAATATAATAAATGCTGAATGCACATAACATAACAGTTTCCTTTGCAGGAGAAGATTTATTTTCCGGTATAACTTTTAAACTAGACGCGGGAAATAGAGTAGGGTTGGTTGGTAAAAATGGTGCCGGGAAATCTACCCTATTAAAGATTATTTCCAAAGAACAGGAGTATGATAAAGGAACGTTAGCCTTAGAAAAAGATATTAGAATAGGCTTCTTAAAACAAGATATTGATTTTGTTTATGGTAGAACCGTATTAGAAGAAGCGTATGAAGCATTTACCGAAATTAAAGAAGTAGAAAGAAAGCTTGACATCATAAATGTTGCATTGGCTGAGAGAACAGATTATGAAAGTGAAGCATACCATCAGCTAATGGTCGATTTAAGCGATTTAACACATCATTTTGAGGTTATTGGTGGGTATAATTATCAAGGAGAAACAGAAAAAATATTACAAGGCTTAGGGTTTAAACGCGAAGATTTTGATAAGTTGACTGATACCTTTTCAGGAGGTTGGCGCATGCGGATAGAATTAGCAAAACTATTATTGCAGAACAATGACATTTTACTGTTAGATGAACCTACCAACCACTTAGATATTGAATCGATTATTTGGCTGGAAGAATTCTTAAAAAAATATGTAGGAGCCATTATGCTGGTATCGCATGATAAGATGTTTTTAGATAATATTACCAATCGTACCATTGAAATATCACTAGGCAAAATATACGATTATAAATACCCGTATTCCAAATATTTAGTGCAGCGTAAAGAGTTGAAAGAAAAACAATTACAAGCATTTAAGAATCAAGAGAAGGAGATAAAACATACCGAACAACTCATTGAAAAATTCAGAGCGAAGGCTAATAAAGCTTCCATGGCACAATCGCTGATTAAAAAACTAAAAAGAGTAGAACGTATAGAAGTTGATGCTGATGATAATTCGGTAATGAAAGTACGTTTTCCAATGTCGGTACAACCCGGTAAAGTAGTGGTAGAAGCTGAGAATGTTGCTAAAAATTATGGAGATAATCAAGTACTCAGTAATGTTAATTTATTGATTGAGCGAAGCAGTAAAATTGCTTTTGTGGGTCAAAACGGACAAGGTAAAACCACCTTGGCGAAGATGATTGTCAATGAAATTCCGTTTGATGGAACATTAAAACTCGGTCATAATGTACAAATAGGCTATTTTGCTCAGAACCAAGCAGAATACCTTGACGGAAACAAGACCGTGTTACAAACCATGGAAGATGCTTCTACCGATGGTAACAGAGTCAAAGTAAGAGATATGTTGGGTGCTTTTCTGTTTGGAGGAGATGATGTAGAAAAGAAAGTAAAAGTACTTTCAGGAGGAGAGCGTAACAGATTGGCATTGTGTAAAATGCTATTGTCACCTTTTAATATGTTGGTAATGGATGAACCTACCAATCATTTAGATATAGCTTCTAAAAATGTATTAAAACAAGCACTGAATAGTTTTGAAGGTACCCTGATAATCGTATCACATGACCGTGATTTTTTACAAGGACTCACAAAAACAGTGTATGAATTTAAAGATAGTTATATCAAAGAATATTTAGGTGATATAGATTATTATCTAGAAGAACATAAGTTAGAGAACCTACGCGAAGTTGAAAAAAGAACAAAAGTAGTGAAGGTAAAAGATACTACTGCTAAAGATAACTATAAGAATACTAGAAAGAATCAAAAAGAACAAAAGAAACTTCAAAACAGATTAGCCAAAATTGAAGCTGACATTGCCGATTTAGAGCGAACTATTGCCAATATTGATATGGATTTATTAGATGGGGAGAAATATGATAAACTTACCAAGAATCCAGATTTTTTTGATAATTATCAAGCAAAAAAAGGAAAATTAGATACTTTGATGGTAGCATGGGAAGAACTACATGGACAGTTAGAATCTTAGTTTTATAAATTGGTAAAGCTGTTTTTTAATTCTATTTTAAGCTGTGCATTATCAGTTTATTTTTCAATATATTTTCGCTTTTGGATCTAAATTTACTAAAGTGTTATTAAGTTAATAATTGTTAATTTAGCAATTACCATTTAGTTAAGAAAAACTTATTTTTAACTCCGTTTTTTGTTATGCAACGATTTTCAACAAGGATGATATAATTTAAATTCAATTATTTTTCCGTTTTCTATTATAATATGAAATTCGCTATCACTAAATTCAGTTGACCAAATACTAAATATTCTTGAACCATATTTTTCATTTCGCTCTTTCCAAATTTGATAAGAACTCGGGAATGCTTTTTTTAATTCAGTAAGAGTTGTGTTTTTGTCAAAAGTTAATTGTTTAGTTTTAATTTTAGGATTCGCTTTTCTAAAGTCAATTTTACCAACTTCTAAAATTCCATTTACACAATGAAAATCAATTCCATTCCAACTATATAATGTTACCTTGACTTTATTCCATTCAGACGATAGTGCTCCGCAATCATAATTTGGTTCAGATATTGAATTCGGTTTCCCGAAAGCGATAATTAATTCTTTTTCAGTCGATTTAGTGTTAATTCCGTTTATTGAAATATCATCATATCCAACAATATCGGGCTTCTGAGCACTAACATAAAATCCGATTAATAATAATATGAAGGTTAGTTTATATTTCATTTTTCAGAACGGGTCAAACTGTTGTATAACGAGAGTCTGCGCACAAACCTCACTTCAACTCAAAGTTAGTATTTAAAACGATTTTTTAGAGACTCTAAGCCTTTTTTATTTTAAAATATCAGTACCTATAATTTGCTTTTGATATAAATCACCTAATAGAACAGTTAACAAGAAAAATCAGCTATTTTAAGCAATTAAAAAACAGGCACTTTTTAGGAAATTCTCAATTGGTATTACTTTAAAAAAAGTTTAAAAGTGTAATCTTGGAGCAAATTTAATGTCTTGTGCAACGATTACTGTTGTTAGGCATAGTATTATTTTATTTCTGTCAGTGTAAACTTATTTAGTTTGGTTGGTCTCTCCATTTTATAAACTCGGACATCTTGATAATTCTCATTTACTGCTTTAACTATTTTATCCTTAAATTCATCGTCAGAGTTATATCCTAAAATCACATTTCTTAATGCTTTTTTGTTATAATTCGCTTTACCTATAAAACCTTTTACTAGACGTATTTCTTTTTCATATTCCCAACTTTTAGCTTTTCTATAAAATATTTTTCCCATATCCGAATCGTCTGTAATTGGTGAGAATTCCA
>Ga0256847_1001076_pt1 | contig 14945 bp, 15 predicted proteins | sample TeddybearmetaG_FD_189099 | JGI IMG/M metagenome (GOLD analysis project Ga0256847, IMG submission 189099) | Hydrothermal vent microbial communities from East Pacific Rise, Pacific Ocean - Teddybear | ecosystem: Environmental > Aquatic > Marine > Hydrothermal vents | place: Pacific Ocean: East... | reverse complement strand
TACGCAGGTCCAGTCGCCCGCATATCGCAATTGTTGGTCGAATTGGATCAAGCCATCAATTTCGCAGCACCAAGCGCCACCAAGTAGAAACCTTTGATCCTATTACGGCAATCCGGATTGACGAAAACTTATACTTTGCCAATGCCAACCAGATTGAGAATCGTCTCGACAAAATCGTCTCTAAGAAACCCGGAACCCGGCATCTGTTAATGGTGTTTAGCTCAATCAGCTTTATCGACACTACCGGTTTAGAGATGCTCATGCGCATTAGCCAAAGCCTTGCAACCCGGAATATAAAACTCCACCTCTCGGAAGTTAAAGGTCCGGTAATGGATCAACTGGAAAACTCCGAGTTTCTTAATGCCTTAACCGGAAACCTGTATTTTAGTACGGACCAGGCCATGCGGGAATTGCAAAAGGAGATAGACCCCTTTCGGGTTAAGCAGCACGAAATAGATCTGGGTTAGTTTACGTTTCGCGCCTCTTCCCCCCAGTAGGGTTTACGCAGCTCTGTTTTCAATATTTTTCCAGCACCAGACAGGGGTAAGGGTTCACTTTGAAAACTTACCGAGCGAGGGCATTTAAAACCGGCAATCAGGGCCTTACAATGTGCAATCATACTTGCTTCATCAAGCACCTGGTCTGGGTGCAATACCACGACCGCATGCACCTGTTCACCCCACTTTTCATGCGGTATCCCGATCACAGCACATTGATTCACTGCTTCATGTTGATAAATAGCGTTCTCCACTTCAGCGGAGTACACGTTCTCGCCACCTGAAATAATCATGTCTTTTACACGATCCACAATGAACAAAAACCCGTCTTCATCCAGGTATCCGCCATCTCCGGTATGCATCCAGCCATCGATAATGGTATTCGCAGTCTGTTCCGGCATATTCCGATAGCCCAGCATCATATTGGACCCACGCATGCAAATTTCACCGATGCTGCCCGCAGGTAACATATTGTGTTCTTCGTCCATTATCGCCAGATCAACACCCGGTGCTGCCTGCCCGGCAGATTTGGTTTTCCCCGCCAGGGGGCCATCAAACACATGTCGCTCCGGTTGCAGAATAGTAATGAGTGGTGACGCTTCCGTCTGGCCGTAAGCCTGATACATCTTGGTAGTGGGAAGTACCTGCAAGGACTTCCTGATTACCGACTCTGGCATGGGCGACGCGCCATACACTATGCATCGCAGGGAACTCAGGTCATATTTCTCCAACTCGGGGTGGTTGACTAACATATTTACCATTGTGGGTACCAACAGGAGACGCTCAATTTTATATTCCTGCATGGCTTGCATGGTTGAAACCGGATCAAAGGACGGTAGAAAATAGTTACTACCCCCAACAGTCGCAGTCGTCATACAGATAAAGGCATCAGCGATATGAAACATGGGTGCTACATGCAGAATGCGGTCTTTCGGGCGACAGTCCGAAACTGACACCCCCTGCAACCCGTTCACCACAAGATTGGTGTGACTTAACATCACTCCCTTGGAGCGCCCGGTGGTTCCTCCGGTGTAAAACAACCCCGCTACATCGTCATTCTTTCTGCCAGCATCGCTAACCGGTTCTGCACTCGTTACATCCGAATACCCCAAATACCCTTCAGGAATTTCCCCGTCATCTATAAATATGAATTGCTTCACGTGGCTCAGCTCGCTTTTGATTTCATCAACAAGGGGCGCAAAGCTCGTATCAACCACAAGTACTTTTGCTTCGGAATCATTCAACCAGTAAACCACCTCGGGACCAGCAAGACGTGTATTGACCGGTTGAAAGACCGCGCCTGCCCAGGGTACAGCGAACATAAACTCAAAATATCGATCACTGTTCAGAGCCAGAATAGCGACACAATCATCCGTTTGGACACCCAGGGCCTGCAATCCCCCGGCAAAACGGGCAATACGGTTTTCAAATTCGCTCCAGGTTTGTGTGCGTTCACCGTCAATAGTTGCCAATTCATTACCAATGGTCTGGGATGCTCTACGAATGAGCTGTGTCATTGAAAACATGGGATTTCCTCCGGCCTGCCTGTGTCGGGCCCCTATCGGGCTACCTGTTCTTTTGTGAATAATGCGATACCTGCTATGCCTATGGCAAGTGCGTGTATAATGCGTTTTGGTAAAATTGGCGGGGAAAAGTAGTGACTAAAAACATAAAGAAGGATATCTGTAACTATATCGATTCAATTGCCGAAACCCTGCTGGATGTTTCACACTACATTCACGCCAATCCCGAGTTGGCATTCGATGAGCACAAATCCAGCACCAGAATCTGCGAGACGCTCAGCAGCTTTAATTTACCTGTCCAGAAAAATGTATATGGTCTTGAAACAGCATTTGAATCCCGACTTGAGGGAACCCAGTCATCAGGCAGCTCTCTGGATTTGTTGGCCGAATATGATGCCCTACCCGGTATCGGGCACGCCTGTGGTCATAATTTAATTGCTACCGCGGCACTGGGTGCATCTCTTGCACTCGCCAAATATCAATCAGCGTATAGCGGCAACGTGCGATTGTTAGGTACCCCTGCAGAAGAAAAGGGTGGTGGCAAGGAGGTAATGGCACGCAACGGCGCATTCAAAAATTCGGCTGCCGCAATGATGATCCACCCTTCGGGAAGCAACCTCACCACAATGCCCTGTATCTGCGTAGCTGAGGTGGAAGTTACCTATCACGGCCGTTCATCCCATGCCTCTGCCATGCCACATAAAGGCATTAACGCACTGGACGGGCTGCTTATCGCCTACCAGGCAATTTCCAATCTTCGCCAACATATTAAGCCGACGGAGCGCATACACGGCATCATTACCGAGGGTGGGCTTGCTCCCAACATAGTACCCGAACTGGCTGTCGGGGTTTTTTATGTGCGCGCCAGAAACGAAGTAGAGCTGGCCGCTCTCAAACCCAGGGTTCAGGCTTGTTTTGAAGCGGGTGCAGTAGGCAGCGGTAGCACGGTGGACGTGAAGTGGGCAGGTGTAGATTATCTGGACTTAAACACCAACTGGCCATTGGCAGATAAATTCCAGCACAACGCAGAATCTCTTGGACGCGAATTTTACCCTCTGGAAAAACTCCCCCAGGGTTACGCTGGCAGCACAGATATGGGCAATGTCAGTTACAGGGTGCCCTCGATTCACCCCATGCTCGCCTGTGCCCCGCATGATGTAGTTATTCATCACCCGGAGTTTGAAAAATGGGCGGGTTCGGAAACCGGGGACGCCGCTGCACTTGATGGCGCCAAATCGCTTGCAATGACTGCGATCGACTACCTGACAAGCCAGACGCTGAGGGATGAGTGTAGAAACGCTTTCGACGTTTCCACAGGCCTGCAATAATTTGCCTGCAACTAAAGAAGACACCTGGGTATTCGGGTATGGCTCACTAATTTGGCGCCCCTCGTTTAAGTACATCGAAAAGCGCCCTGCGCGCATTCAGGGCTGGACGCGCAGATTCTGGCAGGGCTCCCACGACCATAGAGGGCTGCCAACTGCTCCAGGACGTGTGGTCACTTTGATTGAAGATCCTAGTGGCCTGTGTGATGGCATGGCTTACCTGCTTGCCGCTGAAACCCTTAATGATGTTTTTGAACATCTGGATTACCGGGAAAAAAATGGCTATGAGCGTTTTGCTATCCAACTTCAGTTTCTGGAAATAGAACACAAAGCCGAACGTGCAGTTATGTACGTAGCCCCGATAGACAACCACGCATATCTTGGGCCAGCAAGTTTAGAGAAGATGGCCGCCCAGATTCAGGGCAGCAGCGGTCCAAGCGGGAGTAACAAGGATTATTTGACAGAATTGGCTAGTGCACTTCGTGATATGAAAATTCACGATCAACACGTATTCGAGCTTGAAGATGCCGTGCTTTCGCTAAGCAGATAACTCACTTACGGATTTTATTACTTTACCAACCATGCCGTAAGCTACCGATTCTTCCACACTCATCCAGTAATCACGTTCTGTATCTGCAGCGACCTTTTCGATACTCTGGCCAGTCTGTTCGGCAATAACAGCATTGATGCGTTCGCGCGTTTTTAGAATTTCGGAGGCCTGAATCTCAATGTCCGATGCGTCACCACCTGCTCCGCCTGAAGGCTGGTGGATAAGAAAACGTGTGTTGGGCAGTGCATAGCGGTTTTCTCTGTCCGCTGCCAGATAAATATGCGTGGCTATACTGCCTACCCAGCCTGTACCCACAATTCGAACCGTTGGCTTGATAAAACGAATCATGTCAAAAATGGTATCTCCCGACTCCACATGCCCGCCGGGTGATCCAATAAATATGGTAATGGGGTCATCGCTCTGAAAAGACAAAGAAAGCAGTTTTTCAGCCGTTCTCTGTGCCATATCCTTATTGATTTCTCCAAATATGGTCAGCGTACGGTTTTTGAGCAGATCGTTTTCCAGAAAATTGAAGTTCCTGGCTGCATCAGCCACATCCTGCTCTGCGTCATTACCCATATTCATTAAAAATCGTCTCCTGTTATTGAGGGAAGCTCTGATACGCAATGATACCGCATTTGCGATAAGCGGGGTTATGCTTATGATAAGAGTTATTGCAAAGGAGACAGGAATGCCACTACATCCCGAATTTGAAGCGATGCTGAAACAACTGGCGGAGGCTGGAGGACCTTCATTTACCGAAATGACACCCGTGGAGGCACGCGAGGCCTACCGGATGATGCAGGCACCGGCCGAACACATCCCCGTACACTTTGTGCAGGACCGGGATCTTCCCGGGCCAGTGACACCTATTCCAGTGCGGATTTATACCCCGGAGGGGGCCGGACCATTCCCTGTATTCATGAATTACCATGGCGGAGGCTGGGTAATTGGAGACCTGGATACGGCAGATGCACAATGTCGTCAGGTGTGCAAACGCACAGGCTGCATTGTAGTGTCGGTGGACTATCGCCTGGCACCCGAACACATATATCCAGCGGCTCTGGATGACTGTTACGCCGCCACATGCTGGGTGGCCGAGAATGCGGGCAGCATTAATGCAGATGCCAGCCGTATTGCCATCGGTGGAGACAGTGCAGGCGGAAACCTGGCAGCAGCAGTGGCAATCAAAGCACGTGACGAAAATGGACCCGCTATCCTGTTTCAGTTGCTTGTGTATCCGGTTACTGATGCACGTTGCACAAGTCAGAGCTATACCGACAACGCAGACGGTTATTTGCTCACTCGCGAAACCATGTTGTGGTTCTGGGAACTTTACGCACCGACCGAATCCCAACGGTTGGAAGCCCTCGCATCTCCGGCGCTGGCATCCAACTTCGCAAACCTGCCACCTGCTTTCGTCCTGACCGCCGAATATGATCCCCTGCGGGATGAAGGCGAAGCCTACGCTGCCCAATTGGAAAAAGCGGGAGTGGCAGTACAATGCAAGCGCTACCCCGGGCTCATTCACGGTTTTTTTGCGCTCAGCCATGTCATACCCGCCGGAGAACCGGGAATGCAGGATGCCTGTGATGCGCTTACCTCAGTATTCGTAACATAAACAACAGGGAAAAATACCATGAATGAAACAACACCCATGGATTTAAACGCTGCCATAGCTGCACAGGAACCCTGGCTTCAGGCCTGGGTAATGATGCTGGTCATCGCGAATTTACTGGCCGTCCTTTTTATTGTTTCCAAAGAAGAGTCCGGATTCAAGTTTCATCCCGATGCCCTGGCGATATTGGCGGGCTTTATCGGCGCTGCGATATTTATGACCTGGTTACATGAGCAATACGGGTACGTGCGACTGCTGGGCCTTGCCCACCTGGTATTCTGGTTACCGGTTTATGTCTGGGTGCTAAGCAGGTACCGCAGGCAACAGTACGGCGGCTGGTTCCAGCGCTACATTACTCTCTATCTGGTTATTGCAGGTATTTCCTTACTGGTCGATGTCATTGATGTGATTCGGTATTTTTTAGGCCAGGCCTGAGTGGAAATTTCTAGGTGGTCCTAAAAGTTATCGGCGCTGGCTTCGGGCGTACCGGCACAAACTCCTTAAAGGTAGCACTCGAACAATTGGGATATGCACCCTGCCACCATATGAAAGAGGTGGGTCCCAGCCTTAGCCAAATTCGCTGGTTTGATGCTGCCTCAAAAGGCGAACCAACGGACTGGGATACAGTGTTTGAAAAATTCGAAGCGGCAGTAGACTGGCCTGCTGCTGCCTATTACCTGGAGCTGTCGGAGCACTTCCCCGACGCAAAGGTCATCCTGAGCGTACGTGACGCCGAAGGCTGGTATAAGAGTACCAGCGAGACCATTTATCAGGTTTTCCAAGCCACCCCGGCTTGGATGAAGTGGCTAATACCACCTGTAGACCGTCTTATGCGCATGGTCCAAAGAACAGTGTGGGACGGTGTGTTTGAGGGGGAGTTTGAAAATAGAGATCGCTCCATCGAGCGATTTAATGCGCACATTGAAACGGTTAAAAAAGTTATTCCGATAGACCGGTTACTGGTACACAATGTTGCTGAGGGGTGGGAGCCCATCTGCAATTTTCTGAACAAACCGATGCCTCAAACTCCGTACCCCAGAGTCAACGAAGCCCGGGATATCAAACGCATGATTCTCGTACTCAAATTCCTGCGTTGGTTACCCGCTTTGCTTGCAGGTTCTCTTGCCTGGTACCTGTTTACGTGAGCAGTTCAACCGACAGCAACATATCCATAGCTCATGTAACATTTTTCCCGTCGTTCAAAGAATAGCCTCACAATCCCGCTATGTGTGAAATGGTTATTTCTTCACGTTTCCACCTTTCCTGATTCTTGGCAAGTTGTTCTTTGATGGCATCAGGCGGCCTGACTTCTTTTGCAAAACGATCATCTTCGGCTAAAGTTTCCCGCCATTTGTCCAGACAGGGGTGTAGACGAGCAAACGGATACCCTCCAAGATGCAGACGGCTTACATAAACGAACCAGGCAATATCGATGATAGTCAGTTCATCTCCCAATAGATAAGCCTGTGTTGTCAACGTTAATTCAAAATCACGAAATATTTCGTTAAACCTCAAGGCCGCCGTTCGTGCCATATCATCGGTAAGTCCTTTTCTCTCAAGAGAGCGATAAAAAATCAGCTCCTTTTTCCGACTCTCATCACCCGTTCGCCCTTCGATGGTACCTTTGTAATTTTCGTAACAGGCGAGCATTTCAGAAGATTTATTACTGTGTAAACGACCGAACACAAAGCGCAAACTCAAAGTACGGAGGGCTATATGCAGATCGTCTTCCTGGTGCAGCAGATTAGCAATCTCCCCTGCCCGGTCTTTTGGAATCAGGCACGGTTCGGGAAACCGGGCTTCCAGCAAAGTGATTATATCATTGCTTTCAATATGAACCTCACCATCAGCCACCAAAACCGGAACCAGGCCCCGCGGATTAATGCCCATAAAATAATCTGTGTAGGTTTCATTTTGAGCAAGGTTTAATTCATGGCCTTGCCAGTCGATGCGCTTCAAGTTCAAAAAAATCCGCAACTTTTGTGAACACGATGACATTGCACCATGGAACAGGTGCAAACCCTTCCAATCAAGGATTTCTGTGGTTCGAATATCACCAAGTCTCAACTGCATACTATCAACCGTACCCTATTACCCGAGATAATATACAGTTTGGAACGAATCTCGTGTTCTGGCCGAAAAAATGAGAACATTAATTCAGGCAAAAGATAGAGGACCACCATGTTTGAACATTTGGAGAAACTTTCTGACGATTCCCTGCTCGGGTTAATGGAGCTGTATAGAAATGATGACAATCCGCTAAAAATAGATCTCGGCGTTGGCGTTTACAAAGATGAAACCTTACACACGCCGGTATTATCCAGTGTCAAACTGGCTGAAGAAAAATTGCTGCGCACTGAAGACTCAAAAGTATATCTTCCACCAGTCGGTGTAACAGGATTTTTGGAAGGCATGAGTGAATTGGTGTTTGGAGAGCGCCATGAGGCCAGGCGACATGGCCGACTTACCAGTGTGCAAACACCGGGGGGCACGGGCGCACTTCGACTCGCGGCTGAGGTGCTCAGCAAGAGCCGCGACAACGCCAGGATCTGGCTATCAGACCCCTCCTGGGCAAATCACGAACCACTGATGCGCAGTGCTGGTCTCGATTGCAGTTATTTTCCATATTATGACTATGAGAACCAATCCATTCAGTTTGATGCCATGTTGGAAACACTTAATGGCGCTGCCACGGGTGACATCGTGTTACTACATGGCTGCTGTCATAACCCATCAGGTGCCGACCTGACTGAAGAGCAATGGGATGCAGTAATAGACCTGATTGCCGAAAAACGATTACTGCCCTTTATTGATATTGCCTACCAGGGCTTTGGCGTGGGTATGGATGAGGATGCCTATGGCGTTCGAAAGATGGCCTCGCGCGTACCCGAAGCAGTTTTTGCAAGTTCCTGTTCGAAGAATTTTGGGCTCTATCGTGAGCGAACAGGTACAGTGTTCTTCCTTACAGAAACAGAAGAACAATCAGAAGCCGTCCGCAGCCAGGTTCTGGCTATTGCGCGGACCATGCATTCCATGCCCCCGGCACATGGCGCACTACTGGTTGATCTTATTCTAAATGATCAACAGCTCAGGAACCTTTGGTTGAGAGAAGTTGATGAAATGCGCGAGCGAATTAATGGGCTGCGAAAACTATTCGCACGTAGAATGGCGGATGCAAAGGTAGGACGAGATTTCAGCTTCATAGAAAAAGAGAATGGTATGTTTTCCTTCCTTGGCATCTCCCCACAGCAGGTCGATCTACTCCAGAAGGAGTACAGCATCTATATGGCGGATACCAGCCGAATTAATGTGGCCGGAATAAACCGGGAAAATATTGATTACCTGGTCTCCTCGCTTAAAACCGTACTGGCACAGGATTAGCTACCAAAGATATTCGCAATAGCAATCACTGCCATGGCGGTTGGCGCCAGGTAACACATAATAAATCGCCAGCTCCGATAGACTACGCCATCACCCATACCAAACTCATCACGCGTCGCTTCTTCGGACATGACCCAACCGGCAAAAATTAACAGAAAAAACGCACTCACCAGTATGAGGTTATTTACCACAAAGAAATCGATAATTCGAAATATGGTGGCGTCTTGCAGAAGATCAATAAAGGTCAGCGGTTTGAACTCAGACCAGATATTGAAAGAAAATACAGAACCAAGCCCTATTATCCAGGCTGCTCCGCCCGCAGCAATTGTCATTTTAGTGCGGCTTGCCCCCTCTCTCTCGACAAGCCGCGAAACAACCGATTGCAACATCGATATGGACGTACTTAAGGCAGCAAATAGCACCATCAATAAAAACAGGGTGCCAAAGAATCCGCCCCACGGCATTTGACCAAATGCAACCGGCAGGGTTTCAAACATAAGTCCCGGGCCTGATCCCGGCGCCAATCCATAGGCAAATACAATCGGAAATATCGCGAGGCCGGCAAGCATATCCACAGATACATTTGCTGCGGCGATAGCCAACGCAGTGTGCGGAATTGACGCACTTTTCTGCAGGTAAGCGCCATAGGCAATAATACCACCTCCTCCAACGCTGAGAGAGAAGAATGCCTGACCGAGAGCGAGTATTACTACTTCCGGGTTAATAGCTGAAAAATCCGGGACGAACATAAAACGCAGGGCAGCAGCAAAATCAGCCGTTATCGCTGAATACACGACAAGAATCACCAGGATCAGGAATAGTGTCGGCATCATAAAGGTAACGGTCCTTTCGATGCCCGACCGTATACCACGAACTACAATAAACATGGTAAGCAGCATAAATACAGTGTGCCAACCCACCATAGCAGCAACTCCATTTTGCACTTCGCCAAAAAGCTGAATTGATTCCTGAGGAGTGATTCCGGAAAAAACCCCTAATGAGGACTTCAACAGGTAGGCAAGCACAAATCCTGCAATGACACTGAAAAAGGTCAGGGCGAAAAAGGCAACCGAGAGGGTGGTCCAACCCAAGTACTTCCAGTTCTCACTTCTACCCTCGGCCATTGCCAGCACCCGTGTGCTTCCCACCGGGCTGCGACCACCACGCCGTCCTATCATGATCATGGCAATGAGGCCGGGAACACCAAACAAAATAATGAAAACAAAGTACAGGAAGATGAAGGCACCGCCCCCATTTTCACCAGCGATAAATGTAAAACGCCAGATGTTTCCGAGACCAACCGCGCCGCCCATGGCAGCCAGGGCAAAACCCCAACGACTGGAAAATAGTTCGCGGTTTGCTGAACTGGGAACAGATGCCACAGAAGATCCTGTATCAGGGGAAGAGATATTGAGCACCATCACTATACAATTTTATGTCAGAGTATGCTGATTTGGCAGTACAGCAGCATCACCACCCCTGCACGACTGGTTCAAGCACCTGCCCTGAGGTAATCTATATATATAACAGGTTATGCAAATCTGGTAACGAGGCTTGAAGATGGATAACCCAAATACGCAGAACCAGAACTTTTCAATTAGACGGATCAATCTGAATATCGGGGCTGAAGTAAGCGGTATAGATTTATCAAAACCTTTAAGTAGCACAGACTTTCAGATGGTCCACACCGCCTGGATAGAGCACGAGGTGCTTGTGTTCCGTGACCAGAAAATCACAATTGATAATCAGGCAGAATTTGCAAAGAGATTTGGCACATTATCGGTGCACCCCTTTTCTCCCAATATGGATGGTCGGCCAGAGGTCATTATTCTCGACAATCACAAGGAGAACCCACCGCGATATACTGACTGTTGGCATAGTGATGAAACGTTTCGGAAAAGCCCGCCAATGGGTACCATGTTGCGCGCGGAAATAGTCCCGGAAATTGGTGGCGACACACTGTTTTCGAGTATGACCGCTGCTTATGCTGGCCTTAGCCCGCGTTTGCAACATTATCTTACCGGCCTGGAAGCGATACATGACTTTGGTCCGTTTCAAAAGCTGTTTACGGAAACCTCAGAGGACATCACCAGATTACGTGAACTGAAAGACAAGTACCCTCATCCTATTCATCCGGTAATACGCAAACATCCCGTGAACGGCAAGCCCATCATTAATGTCAACCCACAATTTACAGTGGCCATTAAAGGGATGCCGCGAAACGAGAGTCGCCACCTGCTGGATTTTCTCTTCAGTCTTTCAAGTATTCCGGAATATCAACTGCGCCTGAAATGGGCACCCAATACTATCGTCTTATGGGAAAATCGGTCTGTACAGCACTATGCGGTACATGATTATTATCCCCAGCGAAGAAAGATGATCCGTGTAACCATTGAGGGGGATATGCCAATCGCTTTTGATGACAAGATGTCCGGCATTAGCAGGATTGCAGATCTTGAAAGTAAACGAACCGGCCTGACCGAAGACATAGGTGAAGTAGCCCAGCGCCAGGCCTTTCGGAACAAGTAAATTCATGCAAACAAAAGCCAGAACCAATTTTCTTGTGATCATCACCGACCAACAACGTGGTGACCATGTCGGATATGCCGGAAACAAAGAAATCCGCACGCCAAATATTGATGCTCTGGCGAATTCGGGAAACTGGTTTTCAAACTTCCATGTCGCATCCCCCATTTGCATGGTTAACCGTGCAACATTTATGACCGGGCGCATGCCATCGTTACATGGCGTTCGCCATAACGGTATTCCGCTGGGGCGGGAACAGACAACCTTTGTTGAGCTGTTGCGGGCAGCGGGTTATTCAACGGGTTTAATTGGTAAGTGCCATTTACAAAATATGAGCCTGGAGTTGCCTGGCTATTCACAAACTGAAGCAAACGAATTGGTTCCACCTCCAGAAAACCTCTCGGAGGCACGAAAACCTTCGTTCCCCAATTCCGCATATGAAGAAGAGTCTCTTACTGCATGGCGTTCGGGGGAGCGTCAGGACCTGAGCAAACCGTATTACGGGTTTGACGAAATATCACTGGTAATCGGGCATGGTGATACGGTATCAGGCCACTACGAAAACTGGCTAAAAGATCGTGGTGAGAACCAAAACAGGGAGCGCGGTCCGGAGTACGCACTGGCAAAAAGTAAAACAGGTGCGCCGCAGGTTTACCAACCGAACATCCCGGAAAATTTCTATCCAACAAGTTACATCCGTGATGAAACCCTCGCCTTCCTCGATATGGCCGGCGCATCCAAAGACCCATTTTTCCTTCAATGTTCATTTCCTGATCCACATCATCCATTTGTGCCACCGGGCCACTACTGGGATATGTACGATGCTGACAAGCTATCCTTACCTGAGTCTTATCACCTGTCTGCGCGCGACCAAATTCCACCGCTCGAACTGTTGAAAAAGGCTTATGAGGATGAGCACAAACAGGGACGATGGACCTCTCCCTTTATGGCGAGCGAAGACCAGACCCGTGAAATTATTGCCAAAACCTATGGTCAGATAACCATGATTGATGACGCTATTGGCAACATACTCAAACGCCTGTCCGATAGAGGTCTTGAGAAAAATACGGTGGTTGTATTTATGAGCGATCATGGCGACTGGATGGGTGATCACGGGCTTATTTTGAAAGGTCCCATGCACTACCAGAGCCTAATTCGCGTACCATTTATCTGGCGTGATACGGACGTCGCATCTAATTCAGGTCATTGTGACGCGCTGGCGGGAACAATCGATCTTGCCAGAACCATTCTTTGCAAAGCAGGCCTGCAGGCGAATAATGGTATGCAGGGTATTAACCTGTTACCACTGTTTTCCGGAACCGCGCCATCACGAGACCGTTTGCTGGTTGAGCAAACAACGCAATATACTGATTTAGGCCTTGGACCAAATATTTCAGTGACAACGTTGCGCTCAGGACCCTGGCGCCTGACCGTTTGGGAGAATGAAACATGGGGAGAGTTATACCAGCTAAAAACAGACCCCCATGAACTGAATAATCTCTGGGACGATCCATCCATGGCCAACACTAAAACCGACTTATTACATCAGCTAATTTGCGAAATGCAAAGTCATCAGGACCAATCCCCCTATCCTATGGGAAGGGGATAAAAAGTGATCTTTGCATAGAGGTATTTAGCAATCGTTACTTATGTTAAGGATCCAGCCGAGCGCTCGCCTGCCCTTTAACCACAACAGCACCATCCTGGTTGGTAGTTACAACTTCCAGGTCCGCAAACTTCTGATCGCCTTCTTCGCGAATAGCCACTACTGTCGCTGTAGCATTCAGGGTATCACCCGGCCACACCTGGTTGGTAAAGCGCACACCATAATTGCACAACCGCCCGTCACCCACCACATCCGTAAGCAGTTTTCCGGTCATTCCCATAGTAAGCATTCCATGGGCAAAAACCCCTGGATATCCGGCAATTTCCTTCGTATATTTTTCATCCGTATGCAGGGGATTATAATCGCCCGAAGCTCCGGCATACTGTACGATTTGTGTGCGTTTCAGATCTTCAACCAGACACTGGCTAAAGGTATCCCCCACTTTTAGTTCACTTGCTTTCAATGCCATTTTCGTATTCTCCTACTGATCCACGGGTCGTTCTGTACGAACGCCTACACCGCGTGCAGTTATCACCAATTCACCATCTTTATCCCGATATTCAACAATTGTTTCGCTGAACATAAGCTTGCCTGAACGCTTACCTTGTTTCTCCCAGGTTTTACCGGGGAGAACGGTTGGATAAAGTACGTCTCCAGCCACCGCCTGGCGGTGGTATTCGTAATGCTGTTCGGCGTGTAAACCACCACCGGAACCCACACCCGATTCTCCAGAGCGATTTTCATCCCGTTTAAGCCCTGTCGCTTCCTTGCCCGAACCAAACCAGGATTTTCCCGGCTGTGGTCGCAAAAAATAGCCAGGATCAAATTGTGCGCTGGCCTGAACAAACGTAGGTGGTGCAACCACCCCGCCGACTTCAGTCGTTGCTGCATATTCATCGTCATGATAGATACGATTGTCATCACCTACCGAGCGCGCAAACATCATAATGTGACCCGCTTCTACCGGAAATTTCTTAGCTGCCATTTTGTCCCTCCCAGGTACTATGTATACCAATATTATTAACTATTTACCCTGCCAATTGGGTTTCCGCTTTTCCAGAAACGCTGCAATACCTTCCTTCTTGTCAGCAGTTTGCACCAGTGCTCCCTGCGCATATTTTTCAAACATCAAAGCCGATGCAAGGCTTCCTTCCATACCATAGTTAACCATGGCTTTCATCGTCCGTGGCACCATGGGAGCAAAGGAAGCTAGGTGTTTTGTCATCTTTTTCAGCTCATCAATTAAGTATTCAGGCTCAACTACCCGCGTAACCAGACCGATCTGCAAGGCTCTCTCTGCATTAATGGGGTCTCCCATAAGCAACATTTCCATACCCCAGCCACGCCCAACAATTCTAGGAAGTCGTGCACAGGCACCTCCACCCGGTATGATGCCCAGCTTGCCTTCAGGAGTCGCAAATGTTGCCTTGCTAGACGCCAGACGAAGATCACAACCCAACGCGATTTCAAGCCCCCCACCAAAACAAATGCCGTTTATAGCAGCAATTGTTGGTTTAGGGATTCGCTCAAGCTGTTCTGCCAGACCCTGAATAATGGGCTCCAGAGCTTTACGCAGATCCCTGTCCACTACCTCAGACAGATCAGACCCCGCGGCAAAAGCTTTAGGTCCGGCACCGGTGATACCAATAACACAAACTGCCTCATCATCACCAGCCTTTGCTACGGCGTGCTGCAGTTCATCAAGCGTTGCCAGGGAAATGGCATTCAACTTTGCAGGGCGGTTGATGGTAATCAGGGCTAGCCCCTCGTCCACCTCATAATTTATATTTTCATATTGCATCTGACTTACCTACGCACTAAACAAGAACTGCTTATTCAGACTTACCCAACTTTCCCAGTCCTTTCAGCAGGCTCTTTTTGAGACCCTTTTTAACATCATCCACTTTCTCATCTAAATC
>Ga0256847_1001075_pt1 | contig 14954 bp, 15 predicted proteins | sample TeddybearmetaG_FD_189099 | JGI IMG/M metagenome (GOLD analysis project Ga0256847, IMG submission 189099) | Hydrothermal vent microbial communities from East Pacific Rise, Pacific Ocean - Teddybear | ecosystem: Environmental > Aquatic > Marine > Hydrothermal vents | place: Pacific Ocean: East... | reverse complement strand
TAATCGCTTGTAATGGACGGTTGTTAGGATGTCCCATCACTTTTCTAAATTTTTCGACTTGTTCTTTTGAAAGTGTTTCACTGTCACTTAAAACAAACCATTGCACACCTTCGCTACAAGGCGGGGTTGTGAGTGAACCTTTAAAACTATAATAATCACTGTGTTTGGGTAATTCCACAAATTTTTGTTTAAAAGTGCCTGTTAAAGCGACTTTTTCACCTGCTTTTTCAGGCATTTTTTGCCATAATTGAGCAAGTCCTTCATTTTCTTTTCCAATATCAAACATTAAAGCAATAACGGCTAAATTACCTTTTTTATCGGCATGAACAAAATGAGCTTCAAGCGGATAAGAGCGTCCATTAATTCTATTTTCACTTGAACTATGAAAGTGGAATTGTTTTAATTCAAAGGTTTGATTTTGAATTTTAAAGGTACTACCAGAGGCAATATTTACTTGAATGGTATGACCATTATTAATGACTTCGGTCGGGCGGGTGGAATAATCGGTATTTAAAGGCGGTAACCATGCTTTTGCGGCGCCTTGCATATCAATGGGAGATTGTTTTTTACCTGCGGAACAAAGTTCATTGCCTTTCATTGTGCCCCAATGATTTGGACCCTGATCTCCTGAATATCCCCAATGGGCGGCTTTTTCTTCAGATCCTATGGCTAAACTAGAGGTTGTTAATAAGATTGCGCTTATTAAAGTAAGATAGGATTGTTTATTTGTTTTTTTCATTTTTAATTTCTCGAATTATTTAGAGTTTAATTGATTTGATTAACGAGCAAATATCTTTTTCATTAAAAGTCCCACACCAATCACTAAAAAGATGCCAAACTTTTTCAATAATAGTAAAAGCGCAATAAAAATACCCGTCTTGGCTAAAACTTTCCCCGCAACTAAAGCACCAATCCCATAAGCCGCCATTTTATCAATACTGGGATCGAAATCGTTATAACGGGAACCTTCATTGAAATTGGCAATATTTAAAACTTCGTCTAAGTCTTTATCAATATTGGCTTTTTCATCCATTTCTGCGATAAAAGTTAAAATAAGAACGCCTTTACGTCCTAAGATTCTAATATCATAATTTAGGGTATTTTGTTCGCTATCAGAAAAAGCAATTTCTTGCGCCCAATGTAGTTTATGATTTTCTTTATCATAAAAAGGCGGGGCCGCCCAGCCAACTAATGAAATGCTAGAATAACCATTTTTAACCCGCCATTTACTATTTTGGGCGACGTCTTTTTTCATTTGTTCAAGTAAATCCGTATAATCAATTTCATTCGCATCATCATCAGAAACATGTCCATCTTCTTCATATTCAATGGTGACCGCATAATCTGCTTTTCTAGGTACAATCATACCGAGTACACCTGTACTGGATTGAACTGGATTTTTCCAAATATCAACCAATAAGGTCCGAGAATCTTTTTTATCTAAAAAATAAAATTCTTTCGGAATATTTAATTTTGCAATGTCCTTAGGAAGAGTGATTTCACCTGTTTGTTGTTTTAGTGAATCCCAAAGTGCATCTTCTGATTTGGCGGCTTCCTTTTCTGCCAAACAAAATTGAGTATTGAATGATAATATTAATAAAAGTGAAACAAGTATTTTTTTCATAATAATTTTTCCCAAAAATAATTTAATTTTTACCCATTTAAAAACAGGGGGCTAAAGCGTCATTTAAGTTTAGCTTGTTTTAATTAATTTTGGGTTTTAATATTGATCTCTTTATTCTTTTTATAACCCTATTTAATGAACGCCCTAATTGCCAATCAAATTTTACAACAAGCCGAATTATTATATTCTGAACAGCAAATTAAACAGGCTTATCAGGAGTTAGCCCAACAAATAAATCAACAATTAGCTGAAACAGATCCCATTATTATGGTGGTTATGAATGGCGGCTTAATTCCTGCGGGACAATTATTGCCTTTATTATCGTTTCCTTTTGTTTTAGATTATATTCATGCCACTCGCTATCGCAATAAAACCACGGGATCAGAACTTAAATGGCGGAAACGTCCCGAAGCTTCTTTAACAGGACGAACTATTTTAATTATTGATGATATTTTAGATGAAGGTTATACCTTAGAAGCCATTGTTAAAGACTGTCAATTACAACAACCTAAACAAATATTAAGTGCGGTTTTAGTGAATAAAGTTCATCAACGAGGATGTGATTTTAAAGCAGATTTTATTGGATTTGATATTGTTGATCGATATGTTTTTGGTTGTGGTATGGATTATAAAGGCTATTGGCGACAGCTAAAGGAAATTTATGCTATTTAATATCTAAATTTTGACTTGAATTATTTTATTTCATCCCAAAATAAAGGCTATCAAAATTACAATTGAAAGGTTATTAAAATGAGAATGGATAAATTAACAAGTCAATTTCAAACGGCATTAGCAAATGCCCAAAGTTTAGCACTTGGACAAGATCATCAATATATTGAGCCAATTCATTTATTAGACGTTTTACTAAAACAACAAGGCGGGACCGTCTCGTCTATTTTACAGCAAGCACAAGTCAATCTTAATATTTTACAAACGGCTTTAACAAATGAAATTAAACGTCTTCCAACCGTCAGCGGGGCGGGTGGAGAAGTTCATTTATCTCAAGCATTAGATCAAATTTTAAATATTTGCGATAAAATTTCCCAACAAAAACAAGATCACTATATTTCATCTGAATTATTTTTACTTGCTGCTTTACAGAGCAAAGATAAAATTGCAGATTTATTAACCCAAGCAGGCGCAACACAAGTAAATTTAGAAACTGTTATTGAACAAATTAGAGGCGGACAAAACGTGGATAATCAAAATGCAGAAGAGCAACGCCAAGCGCTTGATAAATATACCGTTGATTTAACCGAAAAAGCGGAACAAGGCAAGCTTGATCCTGTTATTGGACGGGATGATGAAATACGCCGTACCATTCAAGTATTACAACGTCGTAGTAAAAATAATCCTGTTTTAATTGGGCAACCTGGTGTGGGTAAAACTGCCATTGCAGAAGGTTTAGCTCAACGTATTATTAATGGTGAAGTTCCCGAAGGCATGCGGAATAAGCGCCTTTTATCTTTGGATATGGGGGCTTTAATTGCGGGGGCAAAATTTCGCGGTGAATTTGAAGAACGTTTAAAAGCGGTATTGAATGAACTATCTCAACAAGAAGGACAAATTATTCTTTTTATTGATGAATTGCATACCATGGTCGGGGCGGGAAAAGCAGAGGGTTCAATGGATGCGGGAAATATGTTAAAACCTGCTTTAGCACGGGGTGAATTACATTGTGTTGGAGCGACTACTTTAGATGAATATCGAAAATATATTGAAAAAGATGCCGCCCTTGAGCGCCGTTTTCAAAAAGTATTAATTGATGAACCCACTGTTGAAGATACCATTGCCATTTTACGGGGTTTAAAAGAACGTTATGAAGTGCATCATGGCGTTGAAATTACCGATCCCGCCATTATTGCGGCTGCCACTTTGTCGCATCGTTATATTACGGATCGCCAATTACCTGATAAAGCCATTGATTTAATTGATGAGGCAGGATCCATGATTCGGATGGAAATTGATTCTTTACCCGAAGAAATGGATAAATTAGAGCGCCGTTTAATTCAATTAAAAATAGAACAAGTTGCCCTTAAAAAAGAAAAAGATGCAGGTTCTAAAAAACGCCTTGCTGATTTAGAAAAGCAAATCACCGAAATGGAGCGGGAATTTTCAGATTTAAATGAAATTTTAAAATCTGAAAAAGCGGCTTTACAAGGCACAACCCATATTAAAGAAGCCCTTGATAAAGCCCGTTTTGAATTAGAAACCGCGCATCGGGCGGGTAATTTACAACGCATGGCGGAAATTCAACATGGTATTATTCCTGATTTAGAACGCAAACTTGCTAAAGTAGCAGAAGCCGAAGCCAAGGCGGAAAGCGAAGGACAAAGCAATCAGTTATTAAGAACCAAAGTGATGGAAGAAGAAATAGCCACCATTGTGGCTAAATGGACAGGCATTCCTGTGGCTAAAATGATGGAAGGTGAAAAAGACAAACTACTTAAATTAGAAGCCGAATTATCAAAACGAGTCATTGGTCAAAATGAAGCCATTAGCGCCGTTGCCAATGCGGTAAGACGTTCTAAAGCAGGGCTTGCAGAACCTAATCGTCCCAATGGTTCTTTTTTATTCTTAGGACCAACAGGCGTTGGTAAAACCGAACTTTGTAAAACCTTAGCTGATTTTTTATTTGATAGTGAAGAAGCCATGATTCGGCTCGATATGTCGGAATTTATGGAAAAACATGCCGTTTCCCGCCTTATTGGAGCGCCTCCAGGTTATGTGGGTTATGAAGAAGGCGGATATTTAACGGAAGCCGTACGACGCAAACCTTATTCCGTTATTTTAATGGATGAAGTAGAAAAAGCGCATCCTGATGTTTTTAATGTGCTATTACAAGTATTAGATGATGGACGTTTAACTGATGGGCAAGGGCGTACCGTTGATTTTCGTAATACGGTGATTGTAATGACCTCTAATTTAGGTTCAGACGTGATTATGCGAATGGCGGAAGAAGATAATTATAATGCTATGAAAATAGCGGTTATGAGTATTGTAGGCGATCATTTCCGTCCTGAATTTTTAAATAGAATTGATGAAACCGTCGTTTTTCATCCATTAGCAAAAGAACATATCCGCCGTATTGCCAATATTCAAATAGATTATTTACATCAACGACTAGGCGAAATGGATATTAAAATTACCTTAACAGAAACTTTATTAGATTATCTTGCCGAGGCGGGATTTGATCCTGTCTATGGGGCAAGACCGTTAAAGCGGGTGATTCGACAATTAATAGAAAATCCTTTAGCCCAAGATTTACTGGCGGGAAAATTTCCATCAGGTAGTCATATTCAGGCGGATATTGAGGAAGGGCGGGTTATATTTCGTTTGTAATTTCCGTAGAGACGTTGCATGCAACGTCTTTTCTACCAGATCGTATCAACTAATTTACTTTCAATTAAATTCTTATCTGCCGTGACAAGTTGTGCATTATTAATAATTGCCGTAGCGGTAATTATCCGATCTGCGGGATCGTTATTAATAGAAGCATCTAAGTTCACAGATAATTCAGCAATTTCAGGAGAAATTGATTGAACTAAAATATTTCTTGATTGCAAAAATAAATTAAAAAAAACAACAACTGTAACATCAATTTTAAGTCGCTTTTTTTTTATTAACATTGATATTTCCCAAATTGATATATCAGAAATAATAAGCATATTGTCTTTATCTGCTTTTTCAATTGCTAGAAGCGCTTTATTAGATAGTTTCGATGATTCAAGGGAATCCCATAAAATAGCACAAGTATCCATTAAAATCATCGCGAGGCATTCCATTCAACATCAATAGGGCTTGTAATATCTTCTATTTTTGCTGTATTAGCTAATTCCTTTAGTTTTTGTTTTGCCTGTTTTTTTTGATCAATTGGGGGAATAATAGTTGCTAATACTTTACTATTAGATGTAATTGAAAGTTGTTCACCATGATTAACAATTTCTAAATATTTTAAAAGATTTGCTCTAAAATCACTGATATTAATCGTTTGCATATTATCCTCTATAAAAATTTATTGTACAATTATTTTGTACAATAAAATATAGCATAATTCAATCAATTCCACAACCGATCAAACCAAGACTCATCATTATCTTTAAAATCAATATGTTTAGGCATTTTCTGTTGTTTACGAATCTGTTCTATATCCCAATTAGTTAATTTAGCTAACTCTTCCGCCTCTTTTTTAAAGCGGGCGGGCAGTGTCTTATTAAAATATTCATCTCCCGCTTCACATTGAGCTGTTCCTTTCCACGGATGATGAATAACATAACGTCCTTGAAAGGTTGTTTTATCGCCTGTTACTTGAAACATTAAATCTTCGGGAAAATGCTCGCGGTCATAACGTAAATGTAACCGAGAAATATAAATTTCTTTGGCATTTGACGTATTTCGAGATTCAGGCTTAATCCAAAAAGCGCCTAATTCTCTTAATTCTTTATTTGATAATGGATCAGCGGCACAAGGATCACACCAATTCATATCCCAAGCATATTCTAAAAAGACCACATTACTGTTATTTTTTTCAACTTGATTTCTAAACATATCTTTATAAAATTTGCCAAATAATTTTTGATCTTTGATATATTCAGGAATAGATAAATTAGTGGGTAATTTAACCGTTCGATAATTGGTTGTTTCAACGCGTCCTTTACGGGTTAATGCAAAAATAAAAAGTTCTTGTTTGCCTTTAGAATTTACCGTACCAAGGCGAATGGGTAGCATAAATTTTTTATAATTATAGGCAATTTGAATGGGGCGAAGTTTGTTATAACCTGATTTTGCAAACTCTTTTAAATTAACTTTCGCAACAAAAAATTTCATTTGTTGTTTAAGATAACTGGCAACCACTGAATTTGCGCCTTTAGGTAATTTATAACCTTCTTGAGTTAACCAAGTCATTAACCCCGTGCTTTCTTTTGCTGATAATAATAAAATATCATATTCGCCCACGGTATATTGAGCTTCAATCGTCACTCCTAATTTCTTTTTATATCTCCTTCCTTCTTTCATTAATCGAGGAGAAGGCATAGCAGCTGTAGCCATATCATATTTATATTGTATCGGCATATAACAAGGATCATCATCATGATATTCAACTAAACGAGGAGCAGAATAATCATCTAAATGTTGAATAATGGCATTGTCTGTAATATGAATTTGTTTTTTCTTTAATACCGTTGGAACAGGAATCACCATCGCAAAATCTTTGGCTTCGCCTTGATAATCACTTGCCATGGTTAAAACATTGCGATTTTCATCTCGTACCATCACCACTTGTGAAGATTCATTAAAAAGTTGAGTGTCGGCTTTTGCCACATAAAATCCGCAAAATGCAAAAAGCGGGGCAGGGAGAATTAAAAAACAGCTTAAAAGAATTTTTTTCATAATAATTTTTTCCGCATAGACAACCATTGATAGTTTTGACCTTGAAAAATTTGATTTAATAAATAAACAAGGGGCATTGAAAACATTAAAGCATATAAAAAAGCATTGGGGATATAAAAAATAGTTTGTAATAACCAACTTAGTATCGCGATAAAACCACCAAAAATAATCCGCCCTTGAGTACAATTGGGGGTTGTTTTTGGATCAGATAACATAAAAAAAGTAAAAATTAATAGGGCACCATTTTGTAATTGATGTAATGGAATCACCCAAGGATCTCCTAACCAAAATGTTCGAAGCATTAAAAGAAGGGCAAAGGTAATTAAAAAACTAATGGAAGTTAGCATTTGTGACAAACCCATTAAAAATATTAATCCAATGCCCGCAATAAATAAAATAATCCACAAAGTTTGTCCCCATTGTCCAGAAGCAACCCACGCATTATCCGTGATCAATAAAACAAGGACAATCCCGATATTAGAGGGATTAAATAAATGGTTATTTTGAAAGCGTAAAATAAATTTACTGCTAATGGCAATAACCCCCGCTAAAGCAATCCAAATCCAATGCGTGGCATGTAATAAAATAACAATAGATAAACTGGAATTAATAGTGCTTAAAGCATTAAAGGGCAGGGCGTAAAAAGAAGTAAATAAAAATTGGGTTAATAACGTAATAATTAAAAGAAGGGCAAGATAATAAAAGGGATTAATAAAATCTAAAAAAAAGAATCCCCAGCTCAATAAAAATAATTGAATTAATAATTGATAATAACGGGGATCGTTCATATTTTCTAAGGCGACATCACCATAGCAGAGGTTCTTTCTAAACGTTTTGCTAATAAATGTAACATGGCATTTGCCATTAACATTTGCATCCGTTCAGAGGATTGTTTTACTTTTTCAGCATCTAACTTAATAATCATGGAAGTTTTGGTTGTAATCACACTGGCGGTCCGCGGCGAGGCGGAAATAAAAGAAATTTCACCAAAAGATTCACCCGCCTCGATCAACCCAAGCATGACTTCTTTACGAGTTACTTTAGCTTCACCTGATACAAGCACATATAATGATTGTCCACGGCGACCTTCTTTAATTAAAATACTACGGGCGGGAAATTCTCGCCATTGACTAAATTTAAGCAGTTCCCATAACTCGGCATCACTGAAATTTTCAAATAAAGTGAGTGATTTTAAGCGATTAAAACGCGCGGTATCCGAATTTTTCTGGGTTGCGGCGGGTAAATCATCTTGAATGGTAATTAAGTCATTGGCAAAACTTTGCCAATCTTGATAACGCTTTTTAGGGTTTTTAGCAATGGTGCGCTTTAAGATATATTGTAAAGTGCTTGGAATATCTGAGCGATATTCTGTTATCGGTGTTGGTTCGTCATTTAAAATTCGTTGAATTAAAACGGATGTTTCAGCAGGCTCATAAGGTAATTTAGCGGTGAGTAATTGATAAAGTACCACCCCTAAGGCATAAATATCACCTTGATGGCTTGCGGCTGCACCCGTTAAAATTTCAGGTGCCATATAAGCGGGCGAGCCGACAGTTTCGGTTATTTGAGAATCAATGTCGGCATCTAAACGAAAAGCCGCGCCAAAATCTGCAATTTTGATTTGGGTTCGATTGCGTCCTTTTAGGACCATAATATTGGCGGGTTTAACATCCCGATGAATCACGCCATGTTTAAAAGCAAAACCTAAGGCATCGCAACATTTATAAACCACTTCCACAATTTCAGCAAACTCTAACAGGTTATCTGCTTTACAATAATCGCGTAAAGGGCGCCCTTCAACCAATTCCATAATAATATAGTTTTCTTCATTATCAATGCCTGCATCTAATACATTGACAATATGAGGATGGGCTAGTTTTCCCGCCAATCCTGCTTCATTCATAAACATTTTTCGAAAATGTTCACCATGTACAGGATCTTTAAAAACTTGTTGACGAGCAACTTTAATGGCAACTTCTTCATCATTAAATGGATTTTTCGCCAAATAAATCTTACTAGTTGCCCCTTCACCAATGAGTTTTTCAACTCGAAATTTACCGATAAACTCTCGCATATTAATATTTCTTTGTTAATATCATTTTATTATTTTCTACTGTAAAATTGGTGCGCTTTAAAAAGCTCATTCCCAATAATGCATCACCTGCTAAATTAGTTAGTATAGAGGCTTTAACACCCCGTAATTCAATATCGCCTATTTTAATTCGTTGCAAGATTACACTATAGACTTTCACTCGTCCATTCGCTGTTTGCGCATAACCACTGGCTTGTTCTGGAATTTTAATTCTGGCACGTTTAGCAAAACTTTGACTAATCGCAACGGTTGTTGCCCCTGTATCAACCAAAAATTTAAGAGAGTGTTTATTGATAAATCCTCTTATTCTATAATGACCTGAAATATAGGGAATAATGGCCATATTTTTGTTTTCTTTCTTACCTTGATTATTGGTTTTTGTTTTTGAATAAAAAGAAGTAATTGATAGAGAGCGGTTTAAATTAAGCGTCATTTTTTTGCCTTTAAATTCAATCACCGCTTTTTTAGACGAAGCAGAAAGTAATTTAAAACCTTCGGGGCTGGTTTTACCCGCTTTAATCACTCGATTTTTACCATCAATTTCAAGCATAATTTGGTTATTAAAAAGGGCTTTTAAATTTATTTTATGATCAGCAAAAAGCGGGAAATTTAAACTAAAAAATAAACTAAAAATAAAAAAAATTAAATTTCTCATTAAAAAATTAATTCTCAACAAAATGATCAAAACCAAAAGATTGCTTTATAGTATAGCGGGTATTATCTGCTTGCATAAAATTAACTGTTTTATTTTTAGTTATTCTCCCAACTCGGCTTATTTTTACCCGATATTTTGAACTAAGTAATTGTATTTCTTTATGAAATTTATTATCTGCACTAAAACAAAGTTCATAATCTTCCCCCCCACTTAAAGGGAAAGTCCAATCTTTTGAAAAGGCAATTTCTTTTTGTAATGTGGGGCTAAGAGGTAATTGATTTAAAAAAATGGTGGCCCCGCATTGACTGGCTTGGCATAAATGTCTTAAATCAGCGGCAAATCCATCCGAAATATCAATCATGGCATGGGCTATTTCTGTTAATGCTAATCCTATTTCAACCCGAGGTGTTGGGCGATCTAATCTATTTTGTATTTCTTTGGATGGTTTTTTTTTGGCTAAAAGTTGTTGTAAAGCAAATCCCGCATCACCTAAAGTGCCTGTAACATATAGATTATCACCGACTTTAGCCCCTTGGCGCAAAATGGCTTGATTCGATTCAATAAAGCCGAGTATTTGAATACTAATGGTTTTAGGACCTTTGGTGGTATCACCGCCAATTAAAGTTAAATTAAATTGTTTTGCCAAACTGGCTAACCCTAAAGAAAACGGTTTTAACCAAGTTTGATCAATTTCAGGTAAACATAAAGCCAAAGTAAAACAATGAGGTTCTGCCCCCATTGCCGCCATATCACTTAAATTAACCGCTAAAGATTTATAACCCAAATCAAAGGCATCCGCTTCTTTAAAAAAGTGCCGCCCCTCTACTAAGGTATCAACAGACACCACCAGTTGTTTATTTAAGGGTAAATTTAAAATTGCGGCATCATCTCCAATGCCTAAAGCAACACTTTGATTAATGGGTGTTAATTGACTAAAATATTTTTTGATTAAAGCAAACTCTGAATTCATTGCCCGCCCATTGCAAAGAGACGATAAGCTTGGTTATTGGTTTGTTCTTCAATATGGTAGCCTTCTTTTTCAAGCTTTTCTAATAAGGCGATTTTAGCGGCTGGATTATCAATTTGAATGCCCACTAAAATACGTCCGTAAGCGGCGCCATGATTACGATAATGAAATAAACTAATATTCCAATCAGTGCCCACTTTTCTTAAAAAATCCATTAAAGCCCGAGGACGCTCAGGAAACATGGTACTAAATACAAATTCATTATAGGCTTCGTCTGCATGTCCTCCGACCATATAACGAATATGGACTTTAGCGGTATCATTATCCGTTAGATCGACCACATTAAAGCCTTCTTTTTCTAAATTATAAATAAGGATTTTTCGTTCTCTATCCCCATCACTCAACTCAATACCACAAAATACTTGCGCATTCTTATTATGGTGATAACGGTAATTAAATTCAGTAATGCTTTTATTTCCTAGAATTTCGCCAAAATTTAAAAAGCTTCCTGGTTTTTCGGGAATTTCAACGGCTAAAAGGGCTTCTCGCCGTTCGCCTATTTCTGCTCGTTCAGCCACATGACGCAGGCGATCAAAATTCATATTTGCCCCGCTATTAATCGCGACTAAACATTGATTTTTAATACCATAACGGCGGACATATTGTTTAATTCCCGCCACACCCAGCGCGCCAGCGGGTTCCATAATACTACGGGTATCATCAAAAATATCTTTAACCGCCGCGCATAATTCATCGGTGGTTGTTAAAATCACTTCATCAACAATGTCTTTAATAATATTAAAGGTTTCTTTGCCAATCATTCGTACCGCAACCCCATCGGCAAAAATACCCACTTGTTCTAATCGAGCAGGTTTTCCGATTTCCATTGAAGCCGCAAGGGTGGGCGCATCTTCGGGTTCAACGGCAATAATTTTGGTATTGGGGCTCACAAATTTAATATAAGTTGCCATCCCCGCCATTAACCCGCCGCCGCCCACAGGAATAAAAATGGCATCAATGGGTTGAGGATGTTGGCGGAAAATTTCCATCGCAATGGTGCCTTGTCCTGCAATGACTTCGGGATCATCAAAAGGATGAATAAAGGTCATGCCATTTTCTTTGGCTAATTCAACCGCATGATCGCAAGCATCATCATAAGAATCTCCAAACAATTGTACTTCGCCACCAAAAGATTTAACCGCCTCTACTTTAATATCAGGTGTGGTGCAAGGCATAATAATTAATGATTTAATGCCTAATTTTGTTGCTGATAAAGCAACCCCTTGCGCATGATTACCTGCTGAAGCACAAATAACACCCGCTTCTTTTTCTGTTGTTGTTAGCTTAGAAATTTTATTGTAAGCACCGCGTAATTTAAAAGAAAAAACAGGTTGCATGTCTTCTCGTTTTAATAAAACTTCATTATCTAAGCGTTTACTTAATTTAACAGCCTTCTGTAGCTCAGTTTCTTTGGCGACATCATAGACCTGCGCTCGAAGAATTCTTTCGATATATTGGTCAACCACGGGGTTTACTCCAAGTGTAATTTAACAACGAATGGAAAATAGAAAAATGCTATCATAGCGCGATTTAATTATCTATTTCCAGCAATTGAGGTTTTATTTTTGTGAATTATTGTTCTGAATGCGCGGCAAAAGTCTCTTTAGAGATCCCTGAAAATGATGAACGGCACCGTTTTGTTTGTACAGCTTGTCAACACATCCATTATCAAAATCCTCGGGTTATTACAGGTTGTTTACCTATTTGGAAAGACCAAGTTTTACTTTGTAAAAGAGCCATTGAACCTCGTTCTGGACTTTGGACATTGCCCGCAGGTTTTATGGAAAATGGCGAAAGTTTGGAGCAAGGAGCGCAACGAGAAACAAAAGAAGAAGCCAATGCACTGGTTGATAATTTAAGTCTTTATAGTGTGACTAGTTTGCCCGAAATTAATCAAGTTTATCTTCTTTATTTGGCTTATTTAACAGAACCTCGGTTTTCATCAGGCATTGAAAGCTTAGAGGTTCAATTATTTAATGAAGCGGATATTCCGTGGCAAACATTGGCTTTTCCTATTGTTGAAAAAACCTTAAGGGCTTATTTTAAAGAACGGCTAAGCCAACAATTTTCAGTTCATCAATGGACTATTTTTAAAGATAATATTTGAAATATATTAATTGGTATAAACATGAAATTAAAATAATAACTCAATGAAATATTTTGAAAAACAAGCCATAGAAAAAATATCTAATATGCTTCCAAATAGAGAAAAAGTGAGATTTTTTATTTGGGATCATTTAGAACCCCCTTTTAGTCAAGAATTTAATTTATATTTATTAAAAAATATTGAAGATTATGGTTCATGGAAAGAAATTAAGCGAGTTAATGGCATTTTAGCCTATAGAGGCTGGATATATAAAAAAAGAAAACAAGGGCATTGGATTTACAATTATAAAAATGGCAAACTTCATCGGGATTGTTATTTTAGAAATAATAAACTTCATTTAAGATGTCAAATTTATCATGAAGATGGTCGCTATGAAATTACAGATTTTTATAAAGGCATTAAAAATGGTGAACATCTTCGTTATACTAAAGAGAGCATATTATGTCAAAAATCTAATTATAAAATGGGAATTGAATATTTTTATCCTTAAAATAGCTCAGATTATTTTTTATTTTTGACTAAAATACCAGCAGATATTAATTAATATCTGCTTTTTTATGACTTCTCTCAAACCCTTTATTAGGATTTTTTAAAAAAAATGAAAAATAAATTAATTATTGCTGTCTTAATTTCAATTTTCTCTTTCTCTTGTTATGCCGCAGATACGCCCACTAAAAAGAAAAAACAAACCAATTTAGGGTTATATTTAACCGCTAAAGAAGCTTATCAAATGAAAACAAAAGATTCGCATATTTTATTTCTGGATGTGCGGACTCGTGCCGAAGTGGCTTTTTTAGGAATGCCTAAAATAGCGGACTTTAATATTCCCTATATGATGGTGGGTGATTGGGATACTTGGAATGACAAGAAAAAGAATTTTAAACTAACCCCTAACAGTGGTTTTTTATCAACCCTTGAAGATAAAATAACCGCAAAAAAATTAACTAAAAATAGTCAAATTATTTTAATATGTCGTTCAGGCAGTCGCAGTGCTAAAGCAACTAATTTAATGGCACAAGCAGGTTATAAACAGGTTTATACCGTGGTTGATGGCTATGAAGGAGACAAAGCTAAAAAAGGGATGCATAAAGGACAACGCGTTGTTAATGGTTGGAAAAATGCGGATTTACCTTGGTCTTATAAATTAGATCAAAGCAAAATGACCAGCGATTTTTAATAAGACATTAATTAAATCTTGATTGGCGGGCGAATTAGCCATTAAAACGTGTTTAAAACCTAATTTAACCGCCTTATCTTGTAAACGTTGGCTAATAACCACTAAAGGGCATTGTTTAATGGAACTTAAATTTGCCTGTTGTAAACAAAAATCAAATTGTTCTAATATTTGGTCGCTGGTAATAATACTGGCAATATTGGCTAATGGAATGGGTTTTAATAAAGCAAATGACGGATTAAGTAAAACCCGTTGATAAACATCCGCTGTTTGTACTTTAGCGCCTCGTGCTAATAAATTTTCTTTTAAATATTCCCGTCCTCCTTCGCCTTTAATAATTAAAAATTGTTGATTTTTAATTTGTTGTAGTGGGATTAAACTTAATAAAGCTTCACTCGTATAAGGCGCGGGGGCTTGAATATCAGCTTGAATATTAAAATCAGCAAGTGTTTTTAATGTTTTTTTACCAATAACAATGGTTTTTATTGGCTTGGTTTGGTGGTAATAATCAATCCCGTATTTCACGGCATTTTGGCTAATAAAAATAATATAATCGAATGAATTTAATATTATTTTATTATTTAATTGCAAGGGATTAATTTTTATTAAAGGCAAACATAACGGGATTTGATTGTGCGCCTCAATTAATTCACAAAGTTGGTTTGCTTGAGGTTGGGGGCGGGTAACAATAATATGCATTTTGTTAAATTAAGCTAAACTTAGCCCATATTGACTATTTAGTGACATTTTACATTGAAACTTGCTTTTGTTTTATTTAAATATTTTCCCTATAGCGGTTTAGCCCGTGATTGTTTGCGTATTGCCAATGAATGTATTAAACGGGGACACCAAGTTAAACTTTATGCCATGACTTGGCAAGGGGA
>Ga0256847_1001074_pt1 | contig 14955 bp, 14 predicted proteins | sample TeddybearmetaG_FD_189099 | JGI IMG/M metagenome (GOLD analysis project Ga0256847, IMG submission 189099) | Hydrothermal vent microbial communities from East Pacific Rise, Pacific Ocean - Teddybear | ecosystem: Environmental > Aquatic > Marine > Hydrothermal vents | place: Pacific Ocean: East... | reverse complement strand
TTGCCCATCCAGATCGCATCACAGCCTAGGGAAACTCGAGCAGCCAATAATGACAGATAAAAAACGCGCCCTGATCGTAGATGACGAACCAGACATTCGCGAGCTGCTCGAAATAACGCTGGGCAGGATGAATATACACACCGAAACTGCGCCAAACCTGGCTGGCGCATTTAAAATACTTGAATCCGAACCGCCATTTGATTTGTGCCTGACCGATATGCATTTGCCGGATGGCAACGGTCTGGATTTGGTAAAACTGATTGGCGCCAACTACCCTACTCTGCCAGTAGCAGTCATAACTGCATTTGGAAGCATGGATACCGCAATAACCGCATTAAAATCCGGGGCTTTTGATTTTGTCCAAAAACCACTCGACCTGGAACAACTTCGCTCACTTATCGAAACGGCACTTAAATCAGGTGCAAAGCAGGCAGAAATTAGTGACAGCCTGACCGGCAATTCCGAGGTAATGCAGGTACTACGGTCACAAATTACAAGGCTTGCACGTAGCCAGGCTCCCATCTACATCAGTGGGGAATCGGGAAGCGGCAAAGAGGTAGCTGCACGTCTCATTCACAAACTTGGCCCCAGGTCCGAGCATCTGTTCGTTCCGGTCAACTGTGGAGCAATTCCAGGTGAGTTGATGGAAAGCGAATTTTTTGGACACGTTAAAGGCAGCTTTACCGGCGCTAACGCTGACAAGCAGGGCTTGTTCCAGACAGCACACCAGGGCACCCTGTTTCTGGATGAGGTAGCCGATTTACCATTACCCATGCAGGTTAAGTTGTTACGGGCAATACAGGAAAAAGCGGTACGCCCGGTTGGAGGATCCGAGGAGAGTTATGTAAATGTCAGGATTCTGTGCGCAACGCACAAAAACCTTAGTCTGCAGGTCGCGAATGGTGATTTTCGGCAAGATCTGTACTACCGCCTCAACGTAATCGAGTTACCCGTTCCAAGTCTAAGGGAGCGTGCTGACGATATACCTCTGTTTATCGAACAAATTCTTGGGAAACTGGCAAAAGAATATGATCAAAAAGCGCCTGTTATAAGCAAGGAAGCTACAAACGAGCTTATGGAATACAGTTTTCCTGGCAATGTCAGGGAATTGGAGAATATTCTGGAGCGGGCCTTCACGCTGTGCGACAACAACACTATTGAAGCAATGGACCTTAACCTTCTGCACAAACATTCAGAGCCAGCAGTGGAGACGCGAGTTATTGCTGAGCCATCATCCGACGATCCAGCACCTCCGGGCAAAACGCATACTGCCAATTCTGCCGGGGAGGAACCAGTAGTAGCACTTCAGCCCGGAGAATCTCTCGAAAATTATCTGGATAATATCGAACGACAGATAATCACCGTGGCGCTGGAAAAGTCACGCTGGAACAAAACAGCTGCAGCCAAATCGCTGGGAATTACTTTTAGAGCCTTGCGCTACCGATTAAAAAAACTGGATCTGGAGTAATACTTACCTTACCAGCGGTTGAATTCCTACATTCAGGGCTGCGTACCTGAATAATACTGGGTAGATGCCAAACCTGCCGGGATTCACACTGATAGAGTTGCTAACGAGCCTGACCGTAGCTGGACTTCTTCTGGGAATTGCCTATCCCTCCTTCAACAATTTAAAACAACAATACGACTCTACCGCGGCTATCAACCAGCTGATATCTTCGGTTCAGTTTGTACGTTCGGCTGCAATTGCCATGCACCGTACTGTTACATTGTGTCCAAGGTCGGAAAATAATGCCTATGTTTGTGGCAAACGTAATCAGTGGCATCTGGGCGCACTGGCATTTCTCGATTTAAACTCCAGCGGCAGGGTAGACGGCGAAGAAACTCTGATAAGACGTTTCCCTGCATTAAAGAAAGGTTCCATAACCTATTGGCGCTCCTTTCGTAATAAAACTTATCTACAAATCAATTCCCGTGGACTCACGAATTGGCAGAATGGAAACATACTGTACTGTCCACCCGGAGACAATCCAAAGTTTGCCCGACAACTTATTATCAACGTTACGGGTCGGGTTCGAATCGCCAGAGATCGGGACAAAGATGGTATCGTGGAAAATGCCCGAGGCAAACCTGTCAAGTGCCCAAAACGATAAACCCCTGATCAGTATTCATCCATCCGGCGATTATCGGAGAGCTGAACCAGCTTTACAATTTCGCGTCTGGACTTACTAATGCGATAAAAAGAGAATGACACCTTCATACCTTTTTCAAGCATTGTGAACGCTCCATAAGTACCCCTGATTTCGACCGGGGCATCTGCCATCACGTAATAAGAGTATCCGTCAATCACCGCAATGTTGGTTTCATAATTTAGGCTGCGAACAACCCCTTCAGCCACCTCAAGCTCCAGAGCCAGGTATTGTGCATGTAAAGAATTCACGGCTAGTGCGCAGGTAAAACAAACCAGCCATTTTAGCGCCTTGTTACTAGTTCGCATCATCCAGCTCCCTCCATGATAGCCTGCCGGTTTTGCTCTCTCCGCCCTGTGCTACACGCAATGAAATTTGTTCATCACCTCCGCTCAGGAAAAGGAAATCGGTATCACCGTCTCCCAACAGTAACGAAGGATCTACAAGACTACCATTCAACAGATCGTCATCTATTACGATTCCTACAGAATATCCATCAACCAGATCGTCGTCGTCAATTACACCGTCATTATTAAAGTCGAATAAAGGTCCTTCTGAATTTCCCCCGCTTAAGGAATTCACAGGAAAAATAGCACCAGGGGGTGCCAATAAACAGCTGTTGTTATCTCGCGGAATAATTGTAGTAATTAAAATCTCGTCCCCACGCGGGATAATTCGCCGAATGGCTCTCTCTCCAGGATATTGTGGAGCGGGGGCAGCAAGACCGGTAGTGTCCGGATTGGCATTTCCCTGCACGGTTAAAGCGGGTCGTTGAACATCAAAATCAAAATACCAACCATAGGTGCCCGGATTACCCACCGCATCATCTGCCTGGTACTCCACGACATTATCTGAAATTCTGCGCAGCCGGCTAAAGGGAGTAACAGATTCATCAAATATATTGCTAAGCGTTTGCTGCACCAGTCGCACCGACTTAGTGTCACTCTGCGTGGTAGGGGGATTCAGCTCACCAGAACCACGATCCCATATGCCGTATACAGACTGTATATCGGTGGACACCGCATCGTCCTCGGTTACAAAGCTGCCTGTTGTTACAATAATAATGAATCCTTCCTGTGTAGGATGTTTACGTACATAGGGCTGCACAGTGATTGGTTGCCGGATTGTTACACCGCCTGAAGTATAGGTGGCCTGAAAAAGTCTGGTGGTTGTCCAGTTATTTTTATTGGAATCAGAAATATCAAAACGATACAGATTGCCAAACAGGTCACCGGCGTAAACCAGATCTGCCGTGCCATTCAGGTCTGCATCTATAATTGCTGGAACACCCAGTCCGTTTGGCAGGCCCGCCAGAGAGTCAGGAACCGCACGCACGCCCTCGCCGGTATCCAGTTTGTCAAAGTCCGATGCACTCCAGGTGCCATCCAGACCACCATCCAGCGACAACATAAACAATTTTGCGATGCCCGCCGTACTGTTATAACCATTGCCAAAAATGGCGGCCCAAATGTTGTCTCCGCCGGAAACCGCGTTGGTCATTACCATTTGGGCGGGACTGTAGGTATTACCGAGGTCTTTAACGGGCAGGCCAAAGTTATCCACCCAGGAGCCACCACCCAGTGGCTGTCCACTACTGTCAACCGGGTAGGTGTCATCTGCGTCGGTAAACTCCCACAAAACTGTATTCAGTGCGGCATTTTCACTGGAGTAGTCTCCCGCAGGATCACTGACATTAAGGGCATAGTAGCCCTTGCCACCGGCTCCCAGCCCACCAACCAATACGGTATTCCAGGTCCGTGTAGCAGAAGCTTTGGAGCCCGGCATAAATACATCTTCTATAGTTGGAGTGGCATCCACAAAAAACTGGTGGGCATAGGTTACGGAGCTTAGCCCAAACAGTTGATTGGCAAATTTTTGCGAGCTGTCTATAAGTTTATTTGGAACATAGGCGAACTCTTCCTTACCGGTGTCAGCATCAAAAGCGTGCAACATACCATCGTTAGAGCCAACATATACAATGGGCTTGCGGGACTTGTTAGCTGCCGCAAAGTCAGAATACAAATCTCCACTACCCACAGGATACGGAGCCTGGTCTCTACGCGACGCCCTTGGAGCCTGAACATACTGTGGTGCAGAGTGTACAATATCTCCAATCAAACCATCTTTTACGGGACGGGTTCTTAACAGACCAAGTGGCTCTTCTTTGCTTCGCTCCCCGCGAATGAAGTTGGTATCGTCCTCGGTCATATTTGCCAGGTGATTGGCATTCAAAGATGCAAATCGAAACGGAATAGCAGAGTTACTTGTCCTGTCCAGAGTAGCGATATTACGGGTCGCGTGATCTCTGCTGTCCATCTGCTCGGCAGCACGCCAAATTGGGCTATCCACATCCACCACCCCATTCACAGAATCCACATTGAATGCCATGAGATCTCCTGTATTGAACTTGGGATTAAAAAAGCCACGATATTCAACCGTCCCATTGCGCAATGAGGTCGTGCTAAAAGCAACAGCGCTCACCGAAACTGAGCCGTCCGTAAAGACATTAAACGCTGTCTGAAGAGCCTGGGCCAAAGAAACCGGATCGTTGGCGGCAAGATACTGCCCACGCCCGTTAATTGCCGCATGTAACATATCGTCAACCTTGGTCTCAGCCGAGGCAGTGGGATCCGGCCAGTTAAAACTGGTGGTGAAATCTGTTGGAATCGTATCCGGATCAACAGTGCCTTCCAGGCCAAATCCAATGGTGTAGGTTTTCATATGCTGATGCATCACCTGATCATCCACTCCAAAAGCAGAAACAGGTGCCGCTCGTATATCGAATTCGGTGGTCGGCACCCCATCGGTCAAAGCCGGATGCAAGTCGCGCTCATAGTAGTACATGGCAACATCTGCAAGCGTGCTGGTGTAACTGTCCCCAAATATTCCTTCATCAAATTCTGTGCTGGAACCATTAGCCACTGCGTCCTGGTCATGGTTACCAGGCACACTGGGATCATCGCCGTTCCAGGCACCATCAGAAAACAGCAGCACATAGTTCGCCTGACATTGCCCCTGAGGAGATGCCTCTACGGGGCACCCGATATCACCGGGACTGGTATCTGATGTACTTCCAAAGGAATCTCCGGACTTGCACTCAAAATAACGACCCGCCTTATCCAGTGCTTGTCTCAGGGGTGTAATACCATTCGAATCAATTTTGTAGACCTGATCCATCATGGTTTTTTTGTTACCTGATCGAAATGAAGCATTCATCAGGTCTGCAGGCAGGGTTTCGTTAGTATCGTTTAACGTGGCATAACCTAACCGCAATCCACTTACCTCGGAGACAGTTCTTCCCAATGCAGCTTTCACCGTGTACTCGCGCGACCTGTAGAAACTAAACCAGTTGGCGAAATTCTGAATTTCCTCAGCATAGGTACAACTCATTGGATCGGCACAATCCAGCCGGTTCGACCCCCCTGTAAATGGTGCGTTGATGCTCCTTATTTCGACTTTTAGGTAAGTATCATTCCACACGGGTATACCATCCACGTCCGTCCAGTTGTACATAGCCAGAAACGCACCCGTGTTACTTATGTCTTTTTTGCCATCTAAAGTATTGTGCAGAGTTGGAACTTTTAACGACGTAAATGTATGTGTTGTTGTAAGATCAAATGTGTCAGACGCTGCATCAAACGCATTTAATGGTGCGGCTGTTGGATTGACATCCGAAAAATCATCACCATTTTTATCCAAACCCTTCCAGGGTTCATAACGAACTGTCCGGTTGTAGTAAACAGTATTGTATCGCGGGTTACGGCCACGCCACACACCAAAATCGTTACCGGCGAAATCCGGGTCAGCATTCAGCGTGTCTTCAAAAGGCAAAATCCGACCTGTATTACCTCCAAAGCTATTTGTTGACAGATCAAACACATATCGATAAATCGATGAAAGCGCGGTAACACCATCATCTTTTGTATTGGCGTTTCGCAGGAAAAGCTGACCGGACAATTCATTCGTCATCAAGCCCCAATCCATGCTGCCGGAATCATCCATTACAACAAGAACATTAGTGTCGGCGCTTATAGCATCTTCAAGTGGTACATCTGCAAGGTTGTAGGTGAACTGTACCTCACCCGGTGGTGCCGGAGCAGGAGGAGGTGCTGCTGCAAGCACAGTAACACTAACCGTCACAGTTTCTGACAGTGCCGTACCGTCAAAAAACTGTATCTCAAATTCATCAATACCGACAAATGCGACATCAGGCACATAAGAAAAGGCTCCGTCCGGTTCAATCACCAGCTCAGTATTTGGGTATAACAATTCACCGGTACCGGAGTCCAGGAGACTGGATGACGTTGCACTACCCAATGCAATGACAGTAAGTGCGTCACCGTCATAATCAATTGCCGAAGCCAACAGACCATTGATGGCACTGATATCCAGGAAGGTACCCTGGGGTATGGTGTAGGTAATGGCGCTGATCAATACGGGGGCATCATTAACCGCGTTGATAGTGACGCTAACGCTAGCGATGGAAAAGTCGCCATTCTGGTCTGTAAGCGTATATGTGAAAAAATCTGTGCCCGCATAATTTTCTTTGGGCGTATAGGTAATCTGCGACCCACTGATGGAGAGCGACCCATTTGGCAGCGTCACCAGATCTCCGGAGTCATCCAGCACTGACGTCGGGGTACTCTCTGAACTGTGCGGATAGCTGGTGCCGTCGATAGTTAATGTAACCCCATAGGCAGTGATCGTATTTACCGGGTCACCCAGGACATCATTTTCAAATACATCCACAGAAGCTGTTCCGTCCTCATCCAGAGTCATGACGTCATCCATGGCAACCGGAATGTCATCGACCGCACTTACATTGACCGTAAGTGTGTCGGAAACAGATTCGCCACCAGGGTTTTGTGCCAGAACTGTAATAAGTGCGATACCATTCATCTGACCGGCAAAGATCAGGGAGAGCGCTTTACCGGTGCCAGACAGGCTACCCACTATACTGGCACTTACCAGTCCGGAATTATCATTCGAAATAATGCTGTAGTTAAGCGTCTGACCGTCAGGATCCGAAAACACTCCCTGCAACTCTATTACCTGGTTTTCACTTCCTTCCGTTACCGTAATCGATCCCAATGGAGCGTTTAATACAGGGTTGTCCGCTTGCACCATTGAGGCAGACAAGATCACAAGCAGAAACCAGACAGCACGTACCGGATTACTCAATGTCTCGCTTCCAATTCCACATTCTGGCTTAAACATTTCTTCTGCCTCTGCTAAAACTTAACGCCAAAAGTGCTTTGCAAAATTACCCGCGCATTAGTGCTACCACCAACTCCACGCGCTGTAATCCTGAATATTTCCACACTATCAATTGCCGAGGTATAGGAGGAACTCTGCAAATAGGGATTATTGTCCGTATCAACAGTGGCCACCCACTCAATAATATATCGCGGCGGTTCATCAACCCCCGTAATAGCTGTTGGTGCTACTACACTACCGCTACCGGTCCACAACCCGGGCGCATCCCAATATTCGGTGGCAGTGTAGGGTGCACTTTGGGTATACCCGCCGGTGCCCGCCACAGGAAAACTTGCAACCGGATCTACCACTGTCTGCAAATAATTCTCAGCATCCCGCAGTGCTACTTCCGCGGCCTGAAACGCCAGAACGCTGTCATGGCTGTTTCGCGCCATTCTTTGTTCCAGACTGGTGGTCTGAACGGAGGAAACCCCAATAATGGTGAGCACCAACAACAACACAAGGCTGATAAAAAGGACCACCCCCTTTTGTGCATACATATTCATTCAACCGTTCCTGACATTTATGGTTTGTGTGTAGGTGCGCTCAAGCACCTGATTGTCTGCTGTAACAGCGTCTATACTGCTGGCAACAATTCGAATCCGTATTGCGCGAATTACAGAACTGGCAGGTTGCGTACCCGGAAGAAAGTACTGGTTAACGGAGTTCAGCGTATTGGAAGTGGTATCAACTCCCAGTAATATCTGAAAATCCTCTATACCGCGAATAAGTTCCACAGGTGCTGAAGCACTGGTTTTGCGCCACAACGATTTGATGGGTACATTCTGGTTGTTGGTAAAATCCGGGTCCGATGCAAGATAATAAATCTCGGTTAATACACGGGACACTGTTGTTCCTTGAGCATCATTCACCTGCCCGTAAGGAAAATTTAACGCAGACAGACTGGATCCGGGAACATTAGAAAACGTTCCAGCACCCCCTGCGCCAGGTGAAAGTGTTGTTAATCCACCGGCACTAGCAATTGCGGTCACTTTGAACATGGCTGCCTGTTCACAATTACTGATTGCAACGATGTCATCAAGCTGGATATTCAAACTACCATCGTCAAAAATGGTGGGATTAGAGTTGGGGCCTACCATTGCATTTATACGACCACCGGGAACCTGCATGTGCCGGAGCACCAGAATGTCTGATGCAGAATCCAGGGTGCCCATATTAATGCCATTCCCGGCTATATGCGTATTAATCGACCCTCCTCCACCAAGATTTTGAGGCAGTGAAGTAGCAGATGGATTGAAACCGCCACCTCCCAGCCCGTTAAACGCTTCAACGGGTTCGGTAATGTTAAATTCAAACAGCGAATTCCAGTTTGTGTTGGGTTGCGGCCCGAGTGTATTGATGACTTTATCGTCGTCCGGATCACAACCCAGATAACCCGCTGATCGCACCGAACGGGAAATAAAATCAAGTGCAAAACGCGCATTTTCCTGCATACGGGCTTGCCCGTTCAGAAGGCTGTAGGTCTGGCTGTTGCCAACAAACAACTGCACTATACCAGCAGTTACCACGACTCCCAGCGAGAGAGCCAGCATAAGCTCTATCAATGAAAATCCGGATGAATTACGTCTGGCCATGCAAAACCCTCCTAATCATTTCTATACCTGGCTATCAATTCTGATAACGGTGACATCAGGCTGATTAAGTTCCTGCCACTGAACGGTTACCGTTATCACTCCGTCAGCCGACACAGCAATAGATCCATCTCCCTGCGGTAACCCGGGAAGCTCAGTTACAGAAGGCAGCACACCCGCACTTCTCAAATCCGTACAAACACTGTCAGTGTTGTAATTTCCCAGAGAACATTTCCACACTGCTACATCAAAAACTGCCATTTGGGCTTCCGAACAAGGCCCTGCCTCGCAATTAGTAGCAGCCGCCGGAACTTGCGCCAGAGCTATATTGTTGTATGCATTGCCAGCGGGTGAACCCAGAGGGTTGGCCCGAATTCGATCCAGAATCTCATAGGACAGTTGAACTGCCTGGCCTCGTATCAGCGCGGATCCATTATTCTGTAAACTAACTACCTGCAAGCCGGTAATACCGAGTACACCAACTCCCATTACGAGTACCGCGACCAACAGTTCTATCATGGAAAACCCTGTGTTCATGGGCATACGAAATCTCCTATATCTATCCGCCCTATCGCACTCACCGCCGCCTGCCTCCCTCGTGTAAAACCTTCACTACACAAAGTAAGACGATCTATATTGGGGTTTCCACCCAGACCACCCATTAACATTCCACGGGAATTAAATGTGAGTGTTTCTACATTGTTCAGATTGCCACCGGCATCGAAAGCGTTATCATCAAGTGCTGCAAACCTTCGAAGGGCATTGGTACAATCACCACCATTGCCCACTACTACGCACCAGCCCTGCCCCCATTCATTGTCGGAATCCCCGGCATCTACAGTCTGCACACTCACAGACTGACCACGCCGGACAGATTCACTGCGCGCCAGCATCACACCAAGCACAAAATCATTAGCCGCAGTGGTGAGCGAACGTTGAGCAATAAATTCGGTAAACGAGGGTGCAGCCATACCCAGCAACACACCGGCAATAGCCAAAGTAATCAGTAATTCAATCAATGTCAGTCCGCGCTGGATTTTCATGCGCTCTACCCTCCCCAAAGGTAGTTCCAGTCTACGAATTTCAGGCTGGTTAAGGAGAGCTTATGCCGATGTGCGGTCGTTTTTTAGGGATGAATGGTCAAATATTGGCTTAGATATACCATTTATCGCCATTTTTGCCCCTTTTGAGCCATTTCTTAATTTTCGGCCTGGTTCAAAGAATCTTCGGAATTCCCGGGCTATCAATCTTCCTGCCAGTCATCTTCACCGGCGTCGTTAAAATCGGCATCGTTATTTTCGTCCCAGAACTGACTGCTGGCACTGTCTATCAATAAACGTCCGTCAGTTGCAACCGCCGAGCCCGCCAATGGAGCTGCTATGATTTCAAAACTGGCGCCGTTAGCCGGTACATTTTGTATGCTAATACTGTAGCGCAATGTAGAACGAGGATTGCACATGTTAGGACTAACTGCCCCATTGTCAGCATCCCCGGTTCCGTCAGAGTCGGTATCAACCTGTCCCGCATAAGAAAACCCTGTGGTAGCGGCCAAGCGCTCCATACCCTGCGCGCACAACAGTAGATCGGACTGGGCTTCGGTTCTAAAAGTTCTCAGGCTATATTGTGTATACAGCGGTATCGCTATGCTTGAAATAACGGCAATGATAGCCACCGCGATAAGAATCTCAGTGAGCGTAAATCCCGGGCATCGAGAGGTAATCACATTATTGTATGCACCCTGTCTTGTCAGCATCTATTCTGCACCAATCTTGTTTCCCTGTATCTGCTCATCATGAACCTTCTCCTCCTCATAAAGGGACAGTAAGCCCTCATACACCGCCAGGATCTCAAGCTCAAATATGATTACTCTGCCTGCCAGGGGGTGATTAAAATCCACCCGGATTTGTTCACCATGCAGGGATACCACTATTCCAGGTAACTCACCTCCCACAGCCGCAAACGAAACCATAAGACCCGGTTCCAGCTGCATGGTGTCCGGAAAACGTGCCCGTTCAATAAAACTGATATTGTTTGTGTTTACCGTACCAAACGCCTTTTCAGGCTCTAGCCTGAAACTGCGACAATCTCCCGCTCTGAGACCAATCAGACAAGCCTCGAAACCAGGTAATAATTTTCCATCACCAATTCTAAGAGCAGCAGGACCTGAATTTTTGGTGGAGTCCACCACCTCGCCATTTTCAAGATTCAACGAAAAATGCAAGTTAACCCTGCTGTTCGGTCCGATATTGGAGTCGGCCACACTATTCACTTTTCTCACCCCGGAAAATTAAAATGATCCAGCCGCAGGCACCCGCAAACAAAGCTGAATCCGCCAGGTTAAATGCTGGAAAATAGCTTGTCTGGTAGTGCACAAGAATAAAATCCACGACATAGCCTTCCATTATGCGACCCCATAAATTTCCAAGTGCGCCACCCAGAACCATTGCGTAGGTAAAGCCGGGAAAGTGCTCATGCTTTTTCAGCAGGTAAATTTCCCGCACAATAAATGCGGAAAAGGCGATAGCAAGGACAATGAACATTCCTCTTTGCCAACCACCGGCATCGTTTAGAAAACTGAATGCCGCACCTTCATTGTGCCATCTCACAACACTGAACATCGGCCAGATTACCACCTGGTCCCCCAAGGCAAAGTTTTCGGTGATGAAATACTTGGATACTCTGTCCAGTAGTAAAACCAGTACAGCTAGCGCATACCAGCGTTTCATAATTCTGATGCCTCAAGGTGCTGCAATGCGTTTTCCTTATCCCACTGTATCTGTTCTTTCAGGGCATCGAGGCTGGCAAACTTCTGTTCTTCACGTAGCTTGCAACGAAAAGTCACGGTAAGTAATTGGCCATACAAATCCCCATCCCAGTCAAACAGGTGCACTTCCAGTAAAGGTTCTTTACCTTCAACGGTTGGACGCACTCCAATATTTGCCACCCCTTTGAATATTTGACCAGCAAGATTCACTTCTACAGCAAACACTCCACTTAATGCCGAATGATAACGCCTCAACTGGATATTGGCGGTGGGAGTACCCAATTGGCGACCCAGTTGGCGCCCATACACAACCCGACCCATAATAAAATACGGGTGCCCGAGTAAGCGCTCAGCAGCTTGCAGCTCTCCCTCGCTTAATAATTCACGAATTCTTGAGCTGCTAACCCGTTCATGTTCGAAAGTCATCGTACCCATGTGGCTAACACCGAATCCATACTTGTCTCCCGCGGCCTTTAACATGGCATAATCACCTTCTGCACCCTGGCCGAAACGAAAATCATCCCCCACTACCAGGTATTTCACTCCCAAAGATCTGACCAAAAAATTTTCGATAACCGTACTTGCCTCGACCTTGGCCATAGCCTCGTTGAAGGGCAGACAGAGAACCCTGTCCAGCCCGCTTTGCTCCAGCAGAGTAATCTTTTCCCGAAAGCGTGTTAAACGTGCGGGAACACTTGCACCACGAAAAAATTCTCTTGGCTGAGGCTCAAAAGTGATAAGAACGCTGGGTACCTCCAGCTCCTCTGATTTAGCTATCAGATGGGCAAGTAACATCTGGTGGCCATGATGCACACCATCAAAATTGCCAACTGTCACGACACACCCCCGATGGCGGGGTTGCACATTATAAATTCCGCGTATTACTTCCATAAACTGTTAGTCGCTGTAACGTAAGTCCTGAATCCGGATCCCCATCATAAACAAGATAAGCAGATAGGAAAGACCTCCAGCCACACACAACAATGCGAGGTTACTTACCCGGCTAATGGTATCCATTACAAACCAGTCCTGCACCGGTGGCATAATCAAGTACAAAACCGAGACCATTCCTGCTATGGCAATCAGAATTTTGAGCGCATACATACAAATGGAAAAATCTATATTGTATAAACCCAGCTTCACCAGTCCTCTTCCCAACAGGTAGCTATTTGTTAACGCTGCCAAACTGGTCGCAAGCGCAAGACCCACATGTCCCATCCAGGTAAACATCGCGAGATTGCCAATTATATTTACCCCTACTGAAATGACACCTATTCGGAACGGGGAGCGGACATCCATCCGGGAAAAATACGCGGGCACCATTATCTTGACCATGCAAAGCCCAAACAAGCCAATCGAATAGGCTTTTAGACTCAGTGCTGCCATGCTCGCATCCAGCTGAGTAAGGGCACCATGAAAGAAGATGGTGGTGACCAGCGGTACTGCAAGCACAAACAGGGCGACAGCCGCTGGAAGCGCCCAAAGAATCCCGACGCGAATACCCCATGCAAGTGCCCGTCTAAAACCAGCCACATCGTCTGCAGCGTGCAAGCGGGACAGGTTGGGCAGCAACACTGTGCCAAGAGTGACCGCAACCAGACCCAGCGGCAGTTCCATCAGGCGATCGGAGTAGTAGAGCCAGGAAATACTGCCAACCGCTAACATAGATGCCAACATGGTATCTACCAGCGCGTTGATCTGGCCTACCGAGGCAGCAAATGCTGCCGGTACGATGAGTTTACGTACCCGGTCCACCCCCGGATGATCCCACTTGAGCTTTGGGCTTACGAGCAAATTCAGGTTTCGCAGGGCGGGCAATTGAAACAGGAGTTGCAAAATTCCCGCTGCAAGTACGCCCCAGGCCAGTGCCATTACCGGCCGGTCAAATTGAGGTGCTACCAATAAGGCAGCTGTAATCAAGCACAGGTTCAACAGAACCGGGGTAAAAGCTGGTATGGCAAATTTGTCAAAACTGTTAAGAAGCGCACCTGAAAACGCGGTTAATGAAATAAAACCGAGATAGGGGAAACACACTCTTAACATTTCCGAAGTGATGGACAATTGTTCCGCATTGCCCCAAAACCCCGGAGCAAACAGCAAAACCAATGCAGGAGCAATTAGCATGCCAAGCAGGCACATTAAAAACACGGCCAACATCAGGTCTCCGCTGATCACCTGAATGAACAGCACCAGATCGTCCCTGGATTTGCGACCTTTGTATTCAGACAGCACCGGGATGAATGACTGTGCAAAAGCCCCTTCAGCAAACAGACGCCTGAACAGGTTTGGAATGCGAAATGCTACAAAAAATGCGTCTGCCAATCCCGAAGCACCAAAAAAATGAGATAACACCACATCGCGGACAAACCCGCTAATACGAGACAACAGGGTCATAAGCGCAACAACGGTGCCCTGATTGGAAAGGCTACGTTTGGCTTTGGTAACCGAGCTGGATGAAACCGGATCAGAACTCATGTATCTCTATACCTGTGGCTGACCGGGAGCGAAGTTACGGCCTGATCAAAGCTGGATCTTGTCTTTATCGTAATATGTTAATACTCCTGTCTACAAGGCATAAATTCCGTAAACTATTACGACTAGACTATTGACATAAACAGAGTCCAACGGCATATTACTGCGTCCTTGATTTCGGGTGTCATTTTTTCGCCCGCTCTCTGTATAAAAATGACAATGAAACAAACTAATTCCAGAGGAATACAGCGTGGCAAATAGCCCCCAAGCCAAAAAAAGAGCACGTCAGCAAGCCAAAACACGTCTGCATAACGCCAGTCAGCGATCTATGGTAAGAACCTACATCAAACGAATTTATGCAGCACTTGAAGAAGGTAGCCAGGAAGATAGCCTTAAGGCCTATCAAACTGCCTCGCCAATTATCGACCGGATGGTCAATAAGGGTATTATGCACAAGAACAGGGCTGCACGGCTTAAATCCCGACTTAACGCAAAAGTGAAAGCACTTGCAAGTGCCTAGATGCGATCCTAGATAAGTACCAGGTTATCCCGGTGAATCAATTCAGGCTCACTTACAATATTGAGGGTATCTTCAATACAGGCACTTGATAAGCCAAGCATTTTCTGCGCTTCAGCGTTGGAATAATTTACCAGGCCCTTGGCAACATGTGCTCCATCTGGAGCCACACACAGCACCATGTCACCCCGTGCAAATTTTCCACGT
>Ga0256847_1001073_pt1 | contig 14964 bp, 14 predicted proteins | sample TeddybearmetaG_FD_189099 | JGI IMG/M metagenome (GOLD analysis project Ga0256847, IMG submission 189099) | Hydrothermal vent microbial communities from East Pacific Rise, Pacific Ocean - Teddybear | ecosystem: Environmental > Aquatic > Marine > Hydrothermal vents | place: Pacific Ocean: East... | reverse complement strand
CCATATCCTCAAGTCAATTGAGGCTGAAGCGGCGAAGCGCAATGACGGACGCCGCATGACCTATATCTCGGCGGAAGAGTTTATGACCCGTTTCGTTGACGGCGCTCAGGCTGGCGACACTAAAGAACTACAAGCCTTCGTCAGGAAGAATGACTTGCTGATGATCGACGATCTGCATTGGATTGCCGGCAAGAGTAAAACCGACAAAGCCTTCTTCGGCGCTCTGCGCGCTGTGACCTCAGAAGGCGGCTATGTGATCATGACGGCGGATGCCGCGCCGGGCGATATGGTCGGCCTGTCCAAGGAGATGAGCCGGGAAATTCGCGGCGCCGCCTCAGTTGAGGTTGGCTTCCCGGACAATGACATGCGCCGCGCCATTCTGCGCAAACATGCCGCCGCGATCACCGCTGAAGCGCCAAACTTCATCCTCAGCGACGCCATGATTGACCGTATTGTCGCCGCCATTCACGGCCCGGGGCGCGAGCTTTGCGGTGTCCTGTGGAGCCTGCAGCTCGAAACCGGTTATGGCGAAATAGCCCCGACCCCGGATATGCTCGAAACCGTGATCCGGCGCATTGCAGGCGAACCGCGCACGCCGTCTCTGGATGATATCAAACGCGCCATTATGGCGATGTTCAATGTCACCCGCAGCGATATTGAAAGCGCCACCAAAGTCCGCACAATCTGCTATCCGCGCCAGATTGCGATGTACCTGTCGCGCACCATGACCGACAAATCCTATCCGCAAATCGCCACCGCCTATAAAAAGAAAGATCACACCACTGTGCTTCACGCCTATCGCAAGATCGACCGTGCTCTGAAGGCTGGCGACCCGGACATGATGGCCGATATCGAACGCGCCCGTGCCTTTGTCTTCGAGCGCACAGCTGCGCCAGACAGCGCGCACTAGATGGCAAACACGCGAGGAAGGGCTAGTCGCCCCTTGCAATTCGTGCTGGAATCGTAACGTTATCGGCCCGCTTCTCAAAAAGAAGCGGGCCGATTCGTCCAAACTGATTGGGCGAACCGAAAATATGACTGGGGCCTTTAGTGTCTGCAACAGGATGCAGCCCAAATAGGGAATGATGAGATGAAATTGACGATCGAACGCGGCGCGCTTTTGAATGCCCTATCGCATGTGCAAAACGTGGTTGAGCGTCGCAACACCATTCCCATTCTGTCAAATATCTTGATCGAGGCCAGCAAAGGCAGTGTGCGTTTCACCGCCACTGATCTCGATATCGAAGCGGTCGATGTCGCCGACGCCAAGGTCGAGACTGAGGGCGCCCTAACCGCCCCGGCAGGCACCCTGTTCGACGTGATCCGTAAACTGCCTGCTGGAGCTGACGTTGAGCTCGAACTAAATTCCAGCAACAACCAGCTGGCGATCAATTCAGGCCGCTCGAAATTCTCGCTGCCAACCCTGCCCGCCACTGATTTTCAGACCATGACCCCGGACGAAGACGCGACCACATTCAACATCGAAGCGGCTGACCTGCGCCGCCTGATCGACAAGACAAGGTTCGCCATCTCGACCGAGGAGACACGCTACTATCTCAACGGCGTCTACCTGCACGCGGCTGACGCCGACACGGGCAAAGGCCGGAAGCTGCGCACCGTCGCCACCGATGGCCACCGCCTCGCTCTATATGAAATCGACGCACCGAAGGGCTCTGAAAACCTCGAAGGTGTGATCGTCCCGCGCAAAGCCGTGGCTGAAGTTCGCCGCCTGATCGATAGCAGCGACGATGATGTCACGGTTAGCGTCTCCGACACCAAGATCATGTTCGTTTCGGGCCGCGCGCAACTGACCTCGAAACTCATCGACGGCACCTTCCCGGACTATGCCCGGGTCATTCCAAAGGGCAATGAAAAGGCCCTAGTCATCGACAACAAGGCGTTCGAAGCGGCGGTCGACCGCGTCTCCACGGTCTCAACCGAACGCTCGCGTTCAATCAAACTCTCGCTCAGCGAAGGCAAGGTCACGCTGGCCGTATCCAGCGCCGAGACCGGCCAAGGCCACGAAGAGATCGAGTGTGAGTATAGCGAGAATGAGATGGATATCGGCTTCAACGCCAAATACCTGCTCGACGTCACAGCACAAATCGAAGCTGAAGATGCCCGCATCATGTTCAACGACCCAGCCTCGCCCGCTCTGGTCCTCGACCCGGCCGATACCAGCGCCAAATACGTGCTGATGCCGCTGCGGGTGTAGTCCTGAGCCCGGGGAGCCGGAAACCAACATGACCGCCCTCACCCGCCTTCGCCTGACAGATTTCCGCAGCCACGCCGCGCTCGATTTGAAGCTCGATACGCGTCCGGTCTGCCTGTACGGCGCCAATGGTGCAGGCAAAACCAATATCCTCGAAGCGGTGAGTCAGCTCGGCCCGGGCCGCGGTCTGCGCGCCGCTAGCCTGCCAGAGATGACCCGCCACGACGCGCCCGGCGGCTGGGCCGTGGCCGCCGACATGAGCGACGAGCGCAAGCTCGGCGTCGGCCTCGAAACCACACCTACAGGCGCCAAGCGCACCATCCGCCTCGACGGCGCCCCGGCTACCGCCACCGATCTGGCCGAGCTGGTCCGCATCGTCTGGCTCACGCCCAACATGGACGGGGTGTTTCGCGGCGGAGCCTCGGATCGCCGCCGCTTCTTCGACCGGCAAGTCATGGCCCACATTCCGAGCCATGGCAGCCTATCGAGCCGCTACGAAAAAGCCATGCGCGAGCGTAATGCTCTGCTGGAGCGCGGCCGGGCTGATCCAGCATGGGCCGACGCCATTGAAGCCCGGATGGCCGAAAGCGGCGCGATGATCACCGCCAATCGCGCCCGGGTTCTGGTCGCTTTGCAAGCCGCCGTTGATGCCCGCCCAGAAGGCTATTTCCCGAAAGGCGATCTCAGCCTGATCGGCGAGGCCGAACAAGCCGCCGCCGAGGGGGCGGGCCTGATCGACCTTGAAGAACAGCTCCGCGAGGCCCTCGCCAAAAGCCGTTACCGCGACCAAGCCGCCAAGCGCACGCTGGTCGGCCCGCACCGAACTGACCTTGCCGTCATCCATCGCCCGACCAATGCGCCCGCTGCGCAGGCCTCTACGGGCCAGCAAAAAGCCTTGCTGATCGGTCTCATCCTCGCCAGCGCTCGCGCCCTCAGTGAAGACGCTGACGGCCCCAAACCGCTCCTCTTGCTAGACGAGGCTGCCGCCCACCTCGACGCCAACCGCCGCGCCGCCCTGTTCGACGAGCTAACCACACTCGGCGGCCAAGCCTGGCTCACCGGCACTGAGGAATTCCTCTTCGAAGCCTTTGGCGACCGCGCGCAGCGGGTTGAAGTGATCGGCTAAGAGTTTTCGTTTTCAACGACAACACACCGGGAGCACGCGCGACCCGGCGCTAATGCGCCGCGCCCGCGCAGGCTCTCGCGCAGCGAGAAATAGCCGTGAGCGAAAGCAACCTAAATCTCTCGCGATCTCCACAACACGACCAGATGCAGCGCGCCAACCAGCGCCCCACCAAACACCATAACCGTCTCCAATGGCGGCTCGAACAAATAGCCCTCCACGCCTGACATCGCCCAATGCGCGACGCCGTGCACAACCAGCACGACATCCACACCGATTTGGCTACGCCGCCGGATCGTGGCCGAGCGATGCCCAGTCAACCAGAACAGCACGACGAATAGCGGTATATGCACGGCAATGAACGTGACCCGCGCAACCTCACCTTCAAGCAGCGAGAGCAAAGGCAGCAATTGCCACTCCTGCCGCGTCACCGCGTCCATCTCATGGCCAACAAATAGCGCCAATCCGAGATAGAACAGAACATGTGCCCAATTGCTGTGAGAGCGATCCATATCAGTCATCTGTTTCGCTAAACCACTCCACCAGCCACGGATTAACCTCGCCGTGACGTTGATAGTTCAGGCCATGTTCGCCGCCGTCCAGCACCCGCACATCCGCGTCCGGCACCGCACTGCGCAGCTTCTCAGCGCTCGACACCAGAACCGTACCATCGGCGCTGCCATACACCGCCATCACCGGCACAGCGGTCGCGGCCAGCCGTTCAAAAGTCGCCTCACGCCCAGTCATCGGAAAGTGCCGCAAGGTTGAGAGCAACGCTTCGCTATAGCCCCTATAGCCCATCTGGACGGTAACATCGCCCGCCAGCCGGTTCTCCGCAGCCAGCGCGCTTTCATCATACTGCGGGTCGCTGAGCAGGCGGTCGCGCCAGATCATCCGCCAGATCCAGTCGCCAAGCACCGGCGTACTAATCAGTTTGGCGGCAAAGCCACTCGCCCCCGCCGTGTCGAGCCCGGCAGGCACGAACAGGAACAATTTGCGCACCCGTTCAGGATGGCGGGCGGTAAACTCCGCCGTAATCGGTCCGCCCATCGACAGACCAACCAGCCCGACCGGCTCGCTCACGCCCAGCCCGTCGAGCAACTCAACCAGCGCCCGGTCATAGAACTCAGTATCATATTTGCCTCGCGGCCGATCCGACCAGCCGCGCCCGAAATGATCGAAGCGCAACACCCGGAACCCTGCCGCCGTCAGCGCCGCCGTGTTCTGCTCATAGATGAAATTCGGCGTCGAAAAGCCGTGCACCATAACAATCACCGCGCCATCCGTCGGCCCATCCCAGCGATAATGCAGCTGGCCGTCACTCACCTGCAGAAACTCACCCGGCGCTTTCGCCCGCGCCTTGTCATCCAGTTTCATATATTCCCACCCCGCCATCACATACAAAGCCGCCGCCGCCAAACCCAGCAAAACAAGGAGACTAACCACCCATTTCAGCACCGACATTCTGCAGCTCCTTATGCTCAATCAGCCCGTCTAACCTAGCAAATCGAAGGCGATATGACAGGCATTTCTTCGGCGTCTACTGAAACGCCCAGAATGGTGTTAAATTTACAGCCTCAACACCTTGATTTAATTCCACTTTATAGGCCCCCGATAACACCCCTTAAAACCCACTCAAAGATTTCCCTTTTGGGCCGAAACCGCCTATAAAATAAGCGAATTAGACCGAATCAGAGAGCGACCAATCCGATGTCCGAACCTGCCGAGAATACTGACGCAAATAATGCGGAATATAACGCCGATTCGATCAAGGTCCTGAAGGGTCTTGAGGCCGTTCGAAAACGTCCCGGCATGTACATTGGCGACACCGATGACGGCTCGGGTCTGCACCACATGATTTACGAAGTTGTCGACAATGCCATCGACGAAGCCCTCGCCGGACATGCCGATAAAGTCACCGTCACCCTGCACCCGGATGGCAGCGCCGAGATCACCGATAATGGTCGCGGCATTCCCGTTGGCATGCATGCCGAAGAGGGCCGCTCCGCCGCCGAAGTGATCATGACTGAGCTGCACGCGGGCGGTAAGTTCGACAATAATTCCTACAAGGTCTCAGGCGGCCTGCACGGGGTCGGTGTCTCCGTGGTCAACGCCCTGTCCGATTGGCTTGAGCTGACCATTCACCGCGACGGCCACGAGCACAAAGTCCGCTTCATTGATGGCGGCGCGACCGAAGCGCCGCTACGCACGCTTGGCGAGAGCCCGCCGCACCGCTCAGGCACCGGCCCGTTTACCGGCACGGCCGTGCGCTTCATGGTCTCTAAGACAACCTTCACGATGACCGAATATGACCGCAAGACGCTGGAACATCGTCTGCGCGAGCTGGCCTTCTTGAACTCTGGCGTGCGGATTATTTTCCGCGATGAGCGCGAGCCGCAAGTGTATGAGAGCGTTCTGCAATACGATGGCGGCGTCGCTGCTTTCGTGCAGCACCTCAACACCTCGCGCAGCGCGATCATTCCCGAGACGATCTATATCAAAGGCGAAAAAGACGGCGTCGTGGTTGAGGCGGCGCTGGAATGGACCGACAGCTACCATGAGAGCGTGCTCTGCTTCACCAATAATATTCCCCAGCGCGATGGCGGCACGCATCTGGCGGGCTTCAAAGGCGCGCTGACCCGGATCATCAACAAGTACGCCACCACAACCGGCATCGCCAAGCGGGAAAAAGTCGACATTTCCGGCGATGATGCCCGCGAGGGCCTGACCTGCGTCCTGTCGATCAAGGTTCCCGATCCGAAATTCTCCAGCCAGACCAAGGACAAGCTAGTCTCCTCAGAGGTCCGCCCGGTGGTCGAAAGTCTGGTCGGCGAGAAGCTGTCCGAATGGTTCGAAGAGCATCCCAAAGAAGCCGTCATGGTGATGCAGAAAATCGTCGAGGCCGCCGCTGCCCGCGAAGCTGCCCGCAAGGCCCGCGAGCTGACCCGCCGCAAGTCGGCGCTCGACATCTCATCCTTGCCCGGCAAGCTTGCTGATTGTCAGGAAAAAGACCCGGCCAAATCCGAAATATTCATCGTGGAGGGTGACTCCGCTGGCGGCTCTGCCAAGCAAGGCCGCGACCGCTCGAACCAAGCCATCCTGCCTCTGCGCGGTAAAATCCTTAACGTAGAGCGCGCCCGTTTCGACAAGATGCTGTCGTCGGATCAGATCGGTACGCTGATCATGGCGCTCGGCGCTGGCATTGGCCGCGACGAGTTCAACATCGAGAAATTGCGCTACCACAAGATCATCATCATGACCGATGCGGATGTTGACGGCGCGCATATCCGCACCCTGTTGCTGACCTTTTTCTACCGCCAAATGCCCGAGATTATCGAGCGCGGTTACCTCTACATCGCCCAGCCGCCGCTCTACAAAGTCGCGCGCGGCAAGTCAGAACGCTACCTCAAGGACGATGAAGAGCTGAACAATTACCTGATCGAGGAAGGCACGCGCGGCGAGACCCTGATCCTTGCCGATGGCACCCAGATTGGCGGCGAAGACCTGCGCGAGCGTGTGCACGGCGCGTCACTGTTCAAACAGGCGCTGTGGCGTCTGTCGCTGCGCGCCTCTGGTGATGTGGTTGAGCAAGCCGCCATCGCTGGCGCGCTCGCTCCCGGCGCCTCGCAAGACGAAGCGCAAAAGACCGCTGATCGCCTCAACCTGATTGCTGAAGAAGGCGAAGACACATGGTCCGGCCGCTTTGACGAGGGCAACCTGATCCTCGCGCGCGAAGTTCGCGGGGTCGAAGAAAAAGCCGTTCTAGATCGCCAATTACTGTCCAGCGGCGACGCTGTGCGCCTGAATGAACGCGCCGCCAGCATCCGCCCGATGTATATTGAGCCCGGCGTGCTGCGCAACGAGAAAGAGGGTGAGTTCACTGTCACTGGCCCGGTCTCGCTGTTCGAGGCCGTCCTCGCTTCGGGCCGTAAGGGCTTGAAGATTCAGCGCTATAAGGGTCTTGGCGAAATGAACGCCGACCAGCTCTGGGAAACCACGCTCGACAGCAACGCCCGCACTCTGCTGCAAGTCCGCGTCGACCACGCCGACGAAGCCGGCGACATGTTCTCCCGCCTAATGGGCGACGTCGTAGAGCCAAGACGCGAATTCATCCAGAACAACGCCCTGGACGCGCAGGTGGATGTTTAAAGCAAAACACTTTTTCGGAATATTATTCTTCGCCACATTCTTGAGTGGCTGTGATCGGCTGCCACTAGAATATAAAGAAGCTCTTCTCGTGCAACATTTCGAGAAGAATCAAGCGACCTTCAAGGCTCTTGAACAGGCGCTATTGAATGATCCCGACGTCATGTCCGTTTTCGCTTGTCCCACCGAAAAGGAGTGCTTCATACGCCTCGAAGAACCAACTGCCGAACAACTAGTGCACGAGGAAAAGTATGTTCCCATGCTGCGGGCGCTTGGCTTCGTTGGCCCTGTTTTCTTCGATCGAAAGTCAAACGGGAGTTTTACAATTCCAAATGCGTCAACCGCAAGAAAGGGCCCTTACGGCCTTTTAGCCAGCCTTAGGTTGAGGCCAAACCAACCCTCCACTTTGCCATCCTGTGATGGCTACTCTCCGAGTACTTATTGGTACAAATGCCAAGTTGAACTTGGCGGCGACTGGACGATTCAGTGGCAAGGACTCAACGATGATATACTAGACGTATGTATCGCAAAACGGTGGGATCAACTATGCGACATCCCATTTTCAGAAAACTCGCCTACTGACCCATGCTTTGATCGCTGTATTGCCGAAGAAGAAGCCAAGTTGAGATCAGATCAACCTTGAATTCGCCCCTCCCAACCCCCATATAAATCTTTGTAAGTCATTGAAAGTATGGGACCTTGTCGCACGACGACACGAACACTGCAGAGACCAAAGACTTGGCCCGACGCGCGGCCATTGCGCGTATCCTGCGCCGCCGTCACAGACGGGTAAAACCCCGCGCAAATCCCGGCGGAACCGAGAAAAGCTGGGGCGAGTATAGCAAAGTCACCCTCACCCCCTCGAACGATCAGTCATTCGGACAATATCTCGGCTTGGCCTTATTGATCGTATTAGGCATCGGTTTCCCGATATTATTACTCATCGCAGCAGGATCCGACTCAATGGCCGAGGCGATGTTCGAGTGGACCGAAGCCCCGGTCTGGGCAATGGCCACACTCTATCTCACCAGCCTCATCCTGCTCGTAGCGGGCGTCTGCGTCATCATCGTCGTCGCCACCAGCCTGTGGCGGATCATCGCCAGCAATATCCGCCGATAAAAAGCACTCCATCATAGCCTCATCCTGAGCTTGTCGAAGGATAAAGGCGGACTCAAGGTCTTTGACGGCAAACCTCGGTGTCCCTCGCCCTTCGACAGGCTCAGGATGAGGACGAGGTGAGCCTGGTAGCACCCAAAACCGGGGATAGGTACGGTTCTATCCAACACCTTTTCCCCGTAGATACTGGTCATCCAGCTTTTCAATCCTACCGAACTCACCCGCAGATATACTCCTGCCCATGGATTATGCTCTTCAACCTCACCTGTACAAGAATGTCCCGGTCTATCTCTGGCCTTGGGTCTGGTGGCAGCTGTTCCAAATTGAGCGCTGGATCAAAGCCACAGGACGCATGGTCCTCGGCGGTGTGGCAAGGGACGGCAAAGTCTATGTCCTGCATGTTGCAGACGATCCAAATGCCCCGAACTCGTGGTCGCCCAGCGATCTGCGCCCTCTGAAAGGCCGCCACCAAGACTGGATCGCAGCCCTGAGCCCGGTTCATGCGCCGCAGGCGCGGAACCTGCTTCGCGAAGCTGCGCCAAAGGCGCTTAGCGCTTCGCAAAATCAAGCTTTCAGTCAGGCCTTCGCCTATGACCCTACTCGCTATGGCGACCAACTTATGCTCGCCCTATGGATGCGAGCTTGGCTTCCGCTGATGAGCACGCTTGTAGGGTGCAATGAGCCTTTGCGAATTGCACCGCCAGCCCTCGCGCAACCTCCCCCTATATTCAAAACTCCGACTTTCCCGGGCTTGACCCGGGATCTCCAACAGCTCGTCCGGACTTGCCGGACCAGACCCCGGATCAAGTCCGGGGCAGTCGGATACTAAACTAAACCAAACCCACCCCCACCGAGCCGCACCCGCGCGCCCGGCCGCACGTGCTGACACCCGTGGGGCCAAAACCACCCTCCCCCGAATACTGGCACCAAATTCGCATACCTGTTTGCACAACCAGACAGGGAGTCCGCCATGTTCAAATCGCGTGATAAGCGAACCGATCCATATGGGATCAGACCGAAAGCCCGCACTGAGCGGTTCGTGATGACGCATGGCGATCCGGTGACCATCGCGTTTGCCCGCCGCGTTGCCGAGAGCCGCGCCGCGGCGCCTAAGCCCCGGCGCGTCAGCCCCGCTTTGGCCCTGAACGGGCCAACTTACGACGTCGACTACGCGTAAAACCTCAAGCTCAGTTCGCACCCTTTCCCAAATTCATCGCCGCGCCTATGGTTAACCCTCATAGGAGGGACGCCGAATGAGAAGACTGATCCTGAGCGCGCTGTTTGCGGCGATCCCGCTCGCCGCCACACCAGCCGCCAACGCTGAAGAAGTGCGGGTCTATATTGATGTTGCCCAAGCCATCAGCGCCGCCAAAATGGATGCGCCGAATGCCGGTGAGCTCGCCGCGATCAGCGCCGCCCGCGACACGCTCGATGCCAATCAAGAGGCCGCGCAAACAGCAGCCGAGGCGCTAGAAACCCAAGCCTTGTTCCTGACCAATCAGCAGCGCCGCGCCCGTGAAACCCAGCTTGAATCGCAAAAAGCCAACATCCTTCAACAGCGCCAGAACCTTGAAGCTCGCGAAGAAGAATTACACACCGAGACCCGCGCCCGCGCCGCGATTGCCCTGCAAAGCGGATTGAGCGCCTATCTCGAAATCAACCGCGTCGATACGATTCGGCCCTTTGGCGGCAGCGGCGGTGAGACCGATTTCATCATCCTGAACGACGCCTATAACATCACCGCCCCCGTCGCCCGCCTGATGGCCGGCGGCCGAACCAACACGGTGCCGCCCGCCCCGAAGACCGAGGCTGTGATCCACTATATCAATCTCGATCAGGCGTTCCGCCTCTCCGGCGCAAGAGCTGATCTGCTGACCGCATCAGAGATCATCTCAGCTCCGTCGCGCGCCAATATCGAAACGCTGATGCAGGACTATAATGGCTTGACCGCGCAGCTGAACTCCCCCGTCCTCTCGCCGAATGGCCGCACGGCGCTGGGCCGCCAACGCGACGCCAAGGCGACAGAACTCGAAGCCGCAATGGCTGACAATGACGACGCGGTCGAAGCCTTTGTCAGCGATGGAGAGGACACGTTCCGGCTAGAGCTGATCGACTTCATCACCTCAGGTGAAGCAGCTTCAGACGCTGACATCATCCATCTCTATCGCGCGGGTCTCAGCGATCCCGGCGCTGTCTATGTCGCCAATCGCGACCTCGACATCACGCAAAGTGTCGCCGAAGCTCTTGGCCCAGAACCTGACCCGGAGCCCTGACGTCACACGTCGCGCGATGACCAAAAACAGCAGCTGACAAGGCTTGACCTTGATCGACAAAAAATGCACCTCTCCGGCGCTATAAAGACAGTTTAATTGGGTGGAGTAAGCCATGCGCGTTGCAATGATCGGAACAGGTTATGTTGGCCTTGTAAGCGGGGCATGCTTTGCCGATTTCGGCCATGTTGTAACTTGCGTCGACAAGGATGCCAGCAAGATCAAGCGCCTGCATGACGGCATCATGCCAATCTACGAACCCGGCCTCGACACGCTGGTTGAAAACAATGTCAAAGAAGAACGCTTGTTCTTCACCACCGAAGCCAAGGACGCGATCGCTGACGCCGATGCCGTATTCATCGCGGTTGGCACCCCGTCGCGGCGCGGCGATGGCCACGCGGATTTATCCTATGTCTATGCCGCCGCCGAAGAGATCGCCGCTTTGATCAAAGGCTTCACCGTCATCGTGACCAAATCAACTGTTCCAGTTGGTACTGGCGACGAAGTTGAGGCGATTATTCGAAAAACCAATCCCGACGCCGATTTCGCAGTGGTCTCGAACCCGGAATTCCTGCGCGAAGGCGCGGCAATCAAGGATTTCAAAATCCCCGACCGGATTGTTGTTGGCACCGAGGATGAGCGCGCCATGGATGTGATGAGCGAGTTGTACCGCCCGCTCTTCCTCAATCAAACGCCAATTCTCTTCACCTCGCGGCGCACGTCCGAGCTGATCAAATATGCCGCAAATGCCTTCCTCGCGGTGAAGATCACCTTCATCAACGAGATGGCAGACCTGTGTGAAAAGGTCGGCGCGAACGTTCAGGAAGTCTCGCGCGGGATCGGTCTTGATGGCCGGATCGGCGCGAAGTTTCTCAATGCCGGACCGGGCTATGGCGGCTCATGTTTTCCGAAAGATACGCTGGCCCTGACCAAGACCGCCAACGACCATGGCAGCCCCGTGCGCATCATTGATACCGTGGTTGAAGTCAACGCGGCCCGCAAAAAGGCCATGGCGGTGAAGATCATCAATGCGATGGGCGGCGATGTGAAAGGCAAGACGATTGGCGTGCTCGGCCTAGCGTTCAAACAGAACACCGATGACATGCGCGATGCCCCGAGCCTTGATATTATTCCGGCATTGATCGCAGCTGGCGCAACCGTCAAAGCCTATGATCCCGAAGCGATGGAAGAAGCCAGCCACTTGATGGACGGCATTCAATACGCTGAGAACCCTTACGCCGCGCTGGAAGGCGCCGATGCGATGGTGATCATCACCGAATGGGATCAGTTCCGCGCCCTAGACCTTGGCCGGGTCAAAGACGCTCTGAACACTCCGGTCGTGATTGATCTGCGTAACATCTATGCGCCCGAAGACATGCTCAAACGCGGGTTTGACTACACCTCAATTGGCCGTCCGGCTGTATAGCTAAGAGGCTTTGCAGGCCCCGGCATTGCCTTCCATATGCTCAAGCATCGCACCAAACATGTCCCCGGTAAGATCGACATCCTCGCGCAGTGCGCGTGCTTCAGCACTAGCATCGTCGCCCTCTCCGGCATCGCGAATGACCCGCACAGCGTCATCAGTGCCCACGCCGTCTTTCATACCGGCAGCAACCGCTGACATGCCGCTCATCAGCTTTGCCTGAGCTGCCTCCGGTTCGGCCGCCACCGTGGCCACCATGCATGTGCAGAAATCTTCGGCTGTAATCCCAATCTTTGCAAACTCAGTCACCGCTTCAAGGTCGGTCACGACTGTCGCACAGTCTGTTTTCAGCGCAGCCACCTTCGGATCGCCCGTCAGGCCACAAGCCGCCAAAGTCAGCCCGGTTGCAATAATTACAATCATTCGTTTCATGCTGGATTCCCCTTCAAGACAAGTCCGCACCAGACATGCAAACGGCCCACCTGTCCAGATGGGCCGCTTGAGTTTGAACGCTTTGTAAGGTGCTTATTCAGCCGCGCTTAGTGGCTTGCGCTGGTCGAACCTGGACCAGACACCACTATCGCCGTGCCAATCGCCGAGGGTTGCACCTTTCGAATATTCAGTGGCCCGCGCTTCGAAGAAGTTGGCGTGCTCAACCCCGTTGAGGATCTCGGTGAGCCATGGCAGCGGATGTTTCTCAATCCCGTAAATTGGATCAAGCTTCAGCTGCCCCATACGCCAATCGGCGATGTAGCGAATGTAGGACTTGATATCGGTTGGCGTCATGCCTTCGACTTCACCGGCCTCAAATGCCAGATCGATGAACTTGTCCTCGAGCAGAACCACAGTCTCACAGCACTCGCGAATGCGGTTCTTGACCTTGGTGGTCAGCGCCCCGGTTTCAGCCGCAAAGGTGTGGAACATTTTCATCATGCCTTCACAATGAAGGCTCTCATCGCGGATCGACCAAGTAATGATCTGGCCCATGCCCTTCATCTTGTTGAAGCGCGGGAAGTTCATCAGCATCGCGAATGAGGCGAACAGCTGCAGCCCCTCGGTGAAGCCGCCGAACACCGCCATCGAGGTTAGAATATCTTCCTCTGTGTCGGTGCCAAACTGGCCGAGATAATCGTGCTTGGCCGCCATTTCTTCGTATTCCATGAACGCGGAAAACTCTGAATCCGGCATCCCGATGGTCTCAAGCAACAGCGCGTAAGCAGCAATATGCACCGTCTCCATATTCGAGAACGAGGCCAGCATCATGCGCACTTCAACCGGCTTGAACAGCGGCATATAGTGTTCCATGTAATTGGCACCAACCTCGATATCCGACTGAGTAAAGAAGCGGAAAATCTGAGTCAGAAGATTACGCTCTTTTTCGTTGAGCTTGTTGACCCAATCCTTGCAGTCCTCGCCGAGCGGCACTTCTTCCGGCAGCCAATGCACTTGCTGCTGCAGCTTCCAAAAATCATACGCCCAAGGGTAACGAAACGGTTTGTAAGCCAGCGACGGCGTCAATAGACCCGGTTTTTTTATCAATGTATCTGCCATTTCAGTACCCCGTGAATCACATACCTATAACACTACATATAGTGTCTTAACCAGAACTTACACGCAAGACTTAGCGTCAGCGACGTGGCGAATTGTCCACAACAGATTGCAATCCACCGGTCAGCAAAGGAGAAACTGGATCAAAGCGTGCAGGTGCCGTTTTCTCCAAACTGCTCGCTGACATCTTCGAGATATTTCCCAACCGCTTCAAACGCAGCCTCATCAAAGCCATACTCACTGGTGCCAGATCGCAGCGCGCCCTCAAGCGCTTCTGCTGCAGATTCGATATCGGCGCTACCGGTTTTCTGACCAATCTCCGATAGCGCAGACCAGACGTCTGTGTGCAATTTCACCACAGCGTCGCCGCCTGCGCTTGCCGTTTTCGCATAGCATTCGCAGAACGGTTTGGCGCTTGTATTACTCCCCGCCAATTCGCGGGCGACATCAGGATCGCCCTCCAGCATGCCTGTACACAGGCCCTGCAATTTTGCCTGCTTGCCACCACTACAGGCGGCCAAAGCCAGCAGTGACACGGCCATTACGATCATACGCTTCATGTCCCAGTCCTCCTCAAACCATGAGCATAGGCTGCGCCGGACTAGCGCGCCAGCGATATCGAAACCGCGCCAAAACGCTGCGGCCCGGCTTGCGCGATAAACTCCTCGGTGCGGTGAACATAGGTGAAGGCCACCTGCACGTCGCCGCCATGCAGCGCGATCCCGAACTGCATGTCGCCGACAAAATCGCGCCGATCCGTCACCCGGGCGCTGTCACGCCACAGATTGCCATCGAGAAACATATCCCTCGCCACAGCGCGGGCCTCGATACCAGCAAACAGATAGCCACCAAAGGGCTGGCCCGGCTCAAACGTCCCTGCCCCAGCCAGAGCCGGACGAATACGCGGCGGGCCAAAGTCTGAACTTAAGTCCCAGCCGATCCGCGCCATCCCGCCAGCGGCGCCATAGGTCCGGACATTGCCCAGGGTCACACCGCCATGCAGACCATAATCGGTCTTCAGGCCAAGTGGCAGGTCTGGTCCCTCAAATTGCCACATCCGCTGTGCGGTAATCTCAAGCCCGACCTCATCCTTCAACTGGCTATCCCAACCTTCCGGCTCAGCAAC
>Ga0256847_1001072_pt1 | contig 14965 bp, 18 predicted proteins | sample TeddybearmetaG_FD_189099 | JGI IMG/M metagenome (GOLD analysis project Ga0256847, IMG submission 189099) | Hydrothermal vent microbial communities from East Pacific Rise, Pacific Ocean - Teddybear | ecosystem: Environmental > Aquatic > Marine > Hydrothermal vents | place: Pacific Ocean: East... | reverse complement strand
AATAGTATTTGCAAGTTAGCAATAAAAGATGGAATGCAAACACTAAGGTTAAGTGGAGTAGAAAAAGTACTGGAAGGTTTGACTACAATTGAAGAAATATTACGGGTAGCACCTGAAAATATAGATATGTAACGGGTGTCCCGCTCACGACGCGATTGATATACTTCGCAACCATAACTTCAATGTAGTAGGTTAAATAATCAATCGCACCAGGAGCAAAAAACAGCAGATTAAATTTTACCGTCTAATCCCATTTGGAAATATTTGTGGGTAATTTTATCCTGATTTTCTAGTAACCAGTCGATATCAGGAGTGTTTGTCATAGCTTTATGGATTGCTTGTGCAGTCGCTTTACGATGAATATCAAACAAGATTTGATGATCCAGATTGTCATCAGTTGCTACACTAGGATTCAACCATACAGAACAGATAATACCCAGGTCGTTGGCTTTTTCTTTTGGAATATCACCGGCACGGACTGCATCTAACACTCCATTAGCAATAGCAGCTTGAACTGTACCCATTAAAATGTTGGTGTAACGAGAGTTATTTACCGTTACTTTGCTTACCATCAGGGTAACAGGGCGAACTTGAATGTCGGTGTTTAAAATAGCAAAGACTTTTGAGTGGCCTTTTACTTGATCGCCAGTTAAAGTGGCCAGAGCGGTTCCGACGGGACCATCTAATTCACCGATTACAATCTCAGGTTCTGCCGCTGTGCCAGGAGGGCCGCCAGCAACGAGTGATTCACCAGTACGCAATATAATTCTTTCGCTCATCTATGTCTCCAAATAAAAGCATTAGTAGTTTGAACCCGATAGAATAACATGGATTTTAGCCATTATTAACTAAGATGAATCAAAAATTAACAACGAGTGACCATAGTAGAGATATTGCAGGCTTAAAATATGTTTATCCTGTTCTTTCCAGAAGAGCTGGCGGTTTATCTGTAGGGATTAATTTTAACACTAATAATGCTTGTAACTGGCGTTGTATCTATTGTCAAGTGCCAGATCTGGTGCGTGGAGCAGCACCTGAGATGGATTTTCAGTTGCTAGAATGGGAATTGCGTTTTTTTCTGCAGCAAGTTTTAAAGGGTGATTTTTATGATCAATTTAATGTGCCTGAACAACAGCGAATCATTAAGGATATTGCTATTTCAGGGAATGGTGAGCCAACCAGTCTAAAACAGTTTGATAAAGCCATGGCTTTAATAGGCCAAATTGCAACAGAGATGGGGGTGCTGCCTGGGAGTCATTTTGTGTTGATAACAAATGGCAGTCTGATGCACAAAAGTGTTGTTGAAGAAGGTTTAAAAATACTAAACCATTTTCGAGGAGAGGTTTGGTTTAAACTGGATAGTGCAACTGAGTCTGGAAAAATAAAAATTAATGGTAGTAAACAAACGGATAAGAAAACTCTAGAGAATTTAAAACTGTCTTCAGCTTTATGTAATACGAGCTTACAAACTTGTATTGTGGATTTTTTAGATGCTAAGGAAGCAGAGTTTGAACAAAAAAAGTATGTTGAGCTATTAACTGAAATAAAACAGCATCAGATAAAAATACAGAAAATTATGCTATATACCATTGCCCGACCATCTTTACAGCCGGAAGCTAAACAAATAAATAAAATAGGTGAAGAGACTATGGCGCAGTTTGCAAATCAATTAAGACGTCTTGATTACAAAGTAAATATTAGTCTGTAATCAGGCGATGGCATCAAAAAGAGCGCCCTTCATTTTGTTATCGGCTTCAAGTATTTTAACGGCCGCTGAAGTTTCTATTTCTGCTTCTTTCAAGCTAATTATTGGTCTGAACAAGTCGCTGGAATTGAAGTTTGTACTTCCTACTTCATCTTTTTCGACAGGAAATGTAGCAATGCTATGAGCCGCATCAGCTGCTTTAAATTGTGCACTGGTAATTAAGTTAACCGCACTAGTTGCTGGATTTGAAATCATTTAAAGTACCTCTCTGAAAACGTGTGTTTATAATACACCTCTATAGAGTAGCTATGAAAGCAAAGGTTTAAGCAACATGTTAAAAATGTGAGCAAGTTCTTGTTTTGCTGCAACTATCTTATTTAGGGCTTTAAGGCTGAGAGATATATTTTAAAATTTCAACAACTTGTTCGGGGGTTTCAGTAACCGCTAGAGCAACAGCATCAACCTCTTTTAGTGGGTGAGTTAGCTCTGGGCTATGCATGATAATAGTCGGTATGCCTAAACCACTTGCAATGCCTGCGTCAAAAGCAGCGTTCCATTGTTTGTATTTATCGCCAAATTTTATGATAACAATATCTGCCCTGCTGATGTAGCTATTAGTACGAAGTGCATTTATTTTGGCAGCCTTGTGATCTTTCCAGAAATTGCTTTGTTCTGCACCTAAAATTTCTGTACCAACATTGTCACTGTTGTCATGATCGGTAATAGGACTTAATACTTCTATATTTAGATTGTTTTCAAGGATGCCTTGTTTGATTTGTGTACGCCAGGCAGAGTGTATTTCTCCTGATAGATAGATTGTATAGGACATATTTATTTTAATCTTAAGGAATAGAAGGAATTCTGGTTACAATAGTCATCAAATGTATTTTAACCGGATGTAAGGTGTAATGTCAGAAAAACATATTTATAAAATTGTATTTATTAACAGGGAGCAGGTTTACGAGGTTTATGCTAAAAGTGTGTATCAGGGGGATATGTATGGGTTTGTAATAGTTGAGGGTTTTGTTTTTGGAGAAAAAAGTGCAATTGTACTTGACCCGGGAGAGGAAAAATTAAGAGCGGAGTTTGAAGGGGTCAAACGGTCTTTTATCCCAATGCATGAAATTATTCGTATTGATCAGGTTGAAAGGCAAGGTATTGCTAAAGTTATTTCAGATAAATTATCATCAAATTCTGGAGGGAATGTGTCTTCTTTGTATGTGCCAGAAAAGAAATAGCGATTAACAATTTTCAACTATAAAGCCTCTTTAGGTTGAAAGAATAAAGTTACCAAGATTACGAAGAATTTTTGTTTCTGATTAAACTATTTCAAGAGGCGCATAGTTATTCTACGTAACGATTGAGATCGTTTAGTCATGAATAAAAAGACAAGTAAGGTTGGTCACTTTTTTTCGTCAACCCACCTTATTATTTAACTACTCGTAACAGGGGTTTGGTGTGCTTTTTATCGGGTGATGTAGGGGCATCACCACCATTATTATGTTCCTCTGGGTCGAAAATCATGCCTTTACCGTTTTCTTTAGCATAAATGGCTAAGACTGCAGACGTCGGGGTTACAATTTGCATAGGATTGCCAGAAAAACGTGCATTAAACTGAATTTCTTCATTCCCAAGGATAAGGCCTTGAATTGCTTGAGGTCTTAAATTTAGAACAATTTTACCATCTTCAATGTATTCTTGAGGCAAAATAGCATTGCTATTTTCTGCATCAACCAAAAGGTGAGGCGTTAGTTGATTGTCTATGATCCATTCGTAGATAGAACGGATCAAGTATGGCTTTAGTGAAGTCATTTGTTTTTTGGAGCCATTTCTTTTTCTTCTTCACTGAGACTTTTCTGAAAGGCTTCCCTTGAGAATAAACGATCAGCATAATTTGATATTGCAGTTCCTAGGGCTTGAAGATCAATACCTAAACTAGGTAGACGCCATAGTAAGGGGGCCATGGTGCAATCAATTAATGAATATTCTTCGCTCATAAAATAAGGCTGTGATTCAAAAACAGGTGTTGCTGCTATCAGGCTTTCTCTGAGCATTTTTTTTGCACGTGCAGATTTTTTTTCACCTGAGTTTATTATTTCATCCAGAAGTTGATACCAGTCTTGATCTATACGTTTAATGAGCATGCGTGCATTGGCACGGGAAACTGGATCCATTTGGTGCAAAGGAGGGTGAGGGAATCGTTCATCCAGATACTCCATAATAATTCGCGAATCATATAATACTAAATCACGCTCAATTAATGTTGGTGAAGCACCCGTTGGATTGAGCTCTAACAAGTCTTCAGGTGGTTCGTTAGAGTTAAAAAATTCAATATCTGCTGTGACACCTTTTTCATGCATAACAAGACGCGCACAATGACTGAGTGCGCATGTTGGCGAAGTAAAAAGGGTCATTACGGACTTGCGAGTAGCGGTATTTGTCACGAAACAGAACCTCAGCGTATAGAGCTTAAATGAGGGCATTATAGCATAGCTGTATTTTTAGTTGGGTTGGAATTCTGTTATAGGATGTGGTTTTAGATTGAATATGTAATTGTAACGTCAGAGATATGATGCAAAACAATGCCTACACAGCAGCAGAGTAGTGTTTCCAGAAGACCAGATATTTTTGAACCACAAGGAAGTGGTGAATGCTGATTATGCAAGGAGCAATTATCAGTGAACCACAAGGAAGTGGTGAATGCTGATTATGCAAGGAGCAATTATCAGTGAACAGTAAGGGATATAAATTTGCGGACTTATGAAGAAAATATACTGTTTATACCCGCTTCCATGCGGGTATATAAAAAAGAATTTAGTGGACGTCTTTCCAATATTCTTTTTTCAGTAGATAGGCAATAACTGTAAACATTAACAGGAAAAACAATACATATTTACCCATTTGTAATCGTTTCAGCTGCACGGGTTCTCCAACATAGACTAAAAAATTAACAAGTTCAGTAATCATTGTGTCAAATTCTTTAGCTGATAAAGTGCCATCATTTTGAAGTTTTAAATACGTGACAACATCTTGACCGTGAACTGACTCGATGACAGGTTCTTGTATTCCTTGTAATTTCCATAGCACATTTGGCATGCCAACATCTTTAAACACAGTGTTGTTAACGCCTAAGGGTTTGCTTTTATCAACATAGAAACCTTTTAGGTAACTGTATAACCAGTCACCGCCTCTGGACCTGCTAATCAAAGAGAGGTCTGGAGGCATTACTCCAAACCATTTCTTTGAATCACGGGCGTTCATGGCAGTATGCATTTGGTCGTAAATGTTAGCACCTTCAGGCGCAATTTCTGCAAGCATTATAGCTTCATCAATTTCCAAATCCATGGCTATACGTTTGTAGCGCATGTATTTGGCAGAGTGGCAGCCAAGACAATAGGTAACGTAGTGTTTTGCTCCCCGTTGTATTGAAGCAAAGTCATCCAGATCGATGTCAACACTTTGTAACTTAACGCCATTACCTGCAGCAAGTAGGCTGAGAGGGAATAAAAGTAACAGTGTATATATTATTTTTTTCATGATTAATCCAGACTCGCTTTTAATTTTTTTAGCAATCGAGTTGTTACGTGGATAATACCCGATTTATTCGGCGTTACAGGAAATGCAGTAGCTCCCCAGCTGGTTTTGAGCGGTTCTTTAATCGTCATTTCATCAAAAGCATCTACGATAGCAGCGTATTGTTCCTCAACATCTGGTTCTTCAGTGACCCTCTTAGGTATTGGTTTGGTTTTTTCCCAGCGTGTATAAATAGGCATTAGTAAGAAAAAGCCAAAATAGATAGCTGTAAATATACGAGCCATCATGGTATAGCCTGGTGTTGCAGGTTGCATACCTAAATAGCCTAGAGCAATAAAACTAATGACAAATAACAGTAATGCTTTTTTGAAAATCCCGCCTCTATAGCGAATTGATTTGACTTTACAACGGTCCAACCAAGGCAGCAGGAATAACACAACAATAGCTCCACCCATAGCAATAACCCCGGCAAATTTATCAGGTATTGCCCTTAATATTGCATAGAAAGGAGTGAAATACCATAACGGAGCAATATGTTCCGGTGTGGCTAATGGGTCGGCAGGTATAAAATTGGCATGCTCCAGAAAATAACCGCCCAGTTCAGGCATGTAGAAAATAACAGTGGCGAAAAAGATCAGAAATACGCCTACACCTACGATATCTTTTACTGTGTAATAAGGGTGGAAAGGAATACCATCAACGGGATGTCCCCAAGGATCTTTAGACTCTTTGATCTCAATGCCATCAGGGTTATTAGAACCTACTTCATGTAACGCTATGATATGCAAAAAAACCAGTATCAGTAAGGCTAAAGGGACGGCAATAACATGAAAAGCAAAGAATCGATTGAGTGTGGCATCAGAGATAACATAGTCACCTCGAATCCACAGAGACAATTCATCACCAATCACAGGGATGGCGCTAAATAGAGAAATAATAACCTGTGCACCCCAGTAGGACATTTGTCCCCATGGTAACAAATAGCCCATAAAGGCTTCAGCCATTAAGCAGACAAATAGTAGCATACCGAAGATCCAAATCAGCTCTCTAGGGCGTTTGTACGAGCCGTAGATCATGCCTCTAAACATATGTAAGTAGATGACAATAAAAAAAGCAGAAGCACCGGTTGAATGCATATAGCGAATTAACCAGCCCCAATTGACATCACGCATTATGTATTCAACTGAGTCGAAAGCAAGCTTGGCATCAGGCTTATAGTTCATGGTCAGCAATATGCCGGTTACAAACTGGTTGACTAGAACCAATAAGGCTAATGAGCCAAAAAAGTACCAGAAATTGAAGTTTTTTGGTGCATAATATTGCGCCATATGTTCATTCCACAATTTTGACATTGGGAATCTTTCAAGTACCCAGTGGGTACATTCATTCATTTTATTCTTCATGCAACAGCCTCCACAATTTCTTCGCCAACTATGATTAGTGTGTCCGTAATATAGCGATAAGGGGGGATGACGAGATTAGTAGGAGCCGGTACACCTCTATAAACACGACCAGCCAGGTCAAAGCCTGAGCCGTGGCAAGGACAGAAAAAACCACCTTTCCAATCTTGGCCTAAATCTGCCGGGGCAATTTCAGGTCTAAAAGTGGGTGAGCAGCCTAAGTGAGTGCATAGACCGACGGCAACAAAAATTTCAGGTTTAATTGAGCGAACTGAGTTTTGACTGTTTTCCGGTTGCTCAGACTCCTGCGAGTTGGGGTCTGCTAGCTTAGCTGTATCTGTCTCTAAGTTTGCAAGTACTTCGGGTGTTCTTGATAAAATCCAAACGGGCTTTCCTCTCCAGGCAACACGAATCAACTGACCGGGTTCAATTTTGCTGATATCGACTTCAACAGGTGCTCCAGCGGCCATTGCTTTAGCGCTGGGTTGCATTTGAGAGAGAAAAGGAACTGCCAAGTATCCAGTACCTACTGCACCAACAACAGTGAGAGCAGTAGTTAGAAATTGGCGTTTGGACTTGTCGACGCCTTCATTTGTCATATATAACGCTCCTGGTTAAGATAGAATGTATATTTAGATGGGTTGGCCGAGAATGGAAACTTAGCGATGGAACGTCTTTATCAGTTGGGATTTTTCAATCAATTGAGAGAATAGATACACAAGTACTAAATTGATCGGAAAATATGGCTAAAAAAGTTCTTCCTCAATAGGTTTTATATTTTCGGTCAGCCTCCTTGATACATCAATTATTATAATTATGTGACCAATATACCATTTCAATTAACGTTTGTTGAGCTGTTTTGTCTAGGTTTCTTAACAACAGCTCATGCTTTTACTAAGAATGGGCGGAATAAAATTTATTTTTTGATCTGTTTGATAAGAGCATGGAAAGTTTTGTGAGTGTCTATGGCAGTGAATTGATGATTTCTGATAAGGAATCTATAAATGCCTTATTTTCATCAGGTTTTCCGATAGTTACTCGTAGACAATCTGTTAACAGTCCATTTTGAGGTGATAGGTTTTTGATCAAAACCCCACATTTTTTTAAACCTTCAAAAATAGTAGTTGCCTGGTTATTTCGGGTTTTAAATAAAATAAAATTAGCTGCGCTAGAGTAAGCAGAAATACCTGGCAATTGATTAAGTTGATTTAAAACCAAGGTCCTGTCGTTACAAATTTGTAGAGTTTGTTGTTCAAACAAATCCTGATTATTAAGTGCAAATTCAGCGGTTATTTGAGTCAGGCTGTTGATATTGTATGGCAAACGAATTTTATTTAGTTGTTCAATAATTTTTTTATTACCTGCAATAAAGCCTAAGCGCAGACCTGCCAGCCCTAGTTTAGAAACGGTGCGCATGACAAGTAAGTTGGGATAATCCGGTAGTTTTTTGATAAAACTGGCTTCTGCAAAGGGTGCATAAGCTTCATCTACAATAACAAGACCAGCAGTAGTTTCAATAATTTGCCTGATATCATTTTCATTAAATAAATTACCCGTTGGATTGTTGGGATAAGCAAGGAAAATAACGGATGGCTGGTGCTGTTTAATCGCATCCAGCATTGCAGGGAGATCCAGGTCAAAGCTGTCTGGTAGCAATGAAATACTTTGATACCCCAGTCCCAGACTTAAAGCAACTTGTTGGTACATAACAAAGCCTGGACTAGGGGCTAGAACATTGGAGTCAGAAGGTAAAGCCATTAACAACAGTTGAATGATTTCATCAGAACCGTTACCCAACAAAATTTCACATTGACCTGGGATGCTATTTGTCTTTTTTATGGTTGCTGCGAGTTGTCTGGCTTCAGGATCCGGGTAACGATTGATAGGGCAATTTCTTATTGTGCTAAGCCATTGATCTTTTATGTTTTCTGGCCAAGTATATGGATTTTCCATAGCATCCAGCTTTATAAGGTTTTTTGCCTCTGCAACCTTGTAGGCAGACATGTTCAATATTTCTTTGCGGAATATAGAGGATAAAAGATTTTGTTTCATATGATTGTGGAGTAGGAGCTAGTCTAAAAGTACCTAAAGCGCAGTGGTGAATTGTAATTATTGACCAGGAAAAGAAGCAGATTAAGCAGAAAATAGTATTATCACCTGGTGTTAATTTGAGGTAAAATTATTGCTACTGTTCATAATGTGAATGCGTAGGAATACGAACTGCTTTTTTACCTACTTACAGCTCATTTTATTCTGTATTCTGCAGAACGAGCGTGTGCAGTAAGACTTTCACCTCGAGCTAACACCGATGCTATTTTTCCTAAGGTATCAGCCCCAGTCTCGGAGCAGTTAATTATACTGGAACGTTTTTGAAAATCATAAACGCCCAGAGGTGAAGAATAACGAGACGTGCTTGATGTTGGCAGTACATGGTTTGGTCCGGCACAATAATCGCCCAGCGCTTCTGCAGTATATCGACCCATAAAGATAGCGCCAGCATTACGAATATGCTGGTTTAATGTTTCTGGGTCTTCAACGGAGAGTTCCAAATGTTCAGGTGCAATAAAATTAGCAACTTCGGCTGCTTGAGTGAGGGTGTCAACTTTTATTAAAGCGCCTCGGGTTGTTAGCGAAACTTCAATAATATCTTTACGTTCCATCTCGGGAAGTAATTTGTTAATACTTTGTTCAACTTGAGCTAGATAATCTGCATCGTCTGAAATTAATATAGCTTGGGCGTTTTCATCATGCTCGGCCTGCGAAAAAAGGTCCATTGCAATCCAGTCTGGATTGGTTTTTCCATCGCAGATAATCAGGATTTCTGAAGGTCCGGCAATCATATCAATACCCACCTGCCCAAAAACCATTTTTTTTGCGGTTGCAACATAGATGTTGCCTGGGCCTACAATTTTATCAACAGCAGGAATCGTTTTTGTGCCATAAGCAAGCGCGGCAACTGCTTGCGCACCACCTATAGTAAAAACTCTGTCAACACCTGCTATGTAGGCTGCTGCCAATACAAGCTGGTTTTTCTCTCCTTGCGGCGTTGGTACAACCATAATCAATTCCCCCACACCCGCAACTTTTGCTGGAATGGCGTTCATAAGAACTGAAGAGGGATAAGCCGCTTTTCCGCCAGGAACGTATAATCCTGCTTTATCCAAAGCTGTTATTTTTTGTCCAAGTACAGTACCATCATCCTCTGTATATTGCCATGAGTGCATTTTTTGTTCTTCAGCATAGGCTCGTATGCGATTAGCTGCAGTTTGCAATGCATCGGCTTTTTCTGCAGAAAGATTATCCCAGGCTTGTTTTAATGTGTCTGAAGAAAGCTCGATTTCCTCAGCTTTCTTGAAATGGGTCTGGTCAAATTGATTGGTATATGCCAGTACTGCCTTATCACCTTCATTTCTAACCTTGGAAATTATATCGAGAACTTGCTGATGAACATCCATGTTGTCGGCTTCATCCCAGGCTAATCGGGTTTTAAGCTGGTCTTTGAAATTTTTATCAGAGTTGTCAAGTCGGGTGATTTTTAAAGCTGTCATAAGTGAGTTATTGGCGTTTAGCTAAAGTTTTTTCGAATTGATCCAATAGTGCCTGGATAACCAGATGTTTCATTTTCATTGATGCCTTATTGACTACAAGGCGTGAGCTGATATGAGTAATTAACTCTCTAGGTTCAAGTCCATTGGCTTTAAGAGTATTTCCAGTATCAACTACATCAACAATGCAATCTGCTAATCCAACCAAAGGTGCTAATTCCATGGCACCATAAAGTTTGATAATTTCAGCTTGTACTCCTATGTCGGCAAAATAGCGCTGTGCGGTTTTTACATATTTAGTTGCAACTCTGATTCTACCAGTAATTTCAGGGGCATTGACGGGAGTCGCGGTCATTAATCTGCATTTTGCAATGCCTAAATCCAGTGGTTCATATAAGCTTTCGGCGCCATGTTCTAATAAAACATCTTTTCCGGCAATTCCCATGTCGGCGGCACCGTATTCAACAAAAGTAGGTACGTCTGTTGCTCTTATGATGACGAGTTGAACGTCATCTTTAGTAGTGCGTAGAATAAGTTTTCGGCTTGTTTTAGGGTTGTCAATTGGAACAATGCCTGCTTCTTCTAATAAAGGAAGTGCATCGTCATAGATTCTGCCTTTTGATACTGCAATGGTTAACATAGTATGTGTCTACTTTGGAATACGTCTAATAGTTGCGCCCAGTTGCGCGAGTTTCTCTTCAATGTGATCATAACCTCGATCAATATGATAAATACGGTCAACCAGAGTGTCCCCCGTTGCAACCAGCCCGGCTAGAACCAGACTAGCAGATGCGCGAAGATCCGTAGCCATCACTGGAGCACCGGTTAACCCCTCAGAGCCTTTACATATTGCAGTATTTGATTCCAGTTGAATGTCTGCTCCCATACGTTGCATTTCCTGAACATGCATAAAGCGGTTTTCAAAAACAGTTTCAGTGATAATTCCCACACCTTCTGCAACTGAATTCATTGCCGTAAATTGAGCTTGCATATCTGTAGGGAATGCAGGGTAGGGGGCGGTACGAATATTGACTGCTTTAGGTTGTTTGCCATGCATGTCTAGTTGAATCCAGTCTTCGCCGGTGGTTATGTCGGCACCGGCTTCTTTTAACTTGTCTAAAACAGCATCAAGAATATCCGGGCGGGTGTCTTTTAGTTTGACTTTTCCGCGAGTAATGGCTGCCGCAACTAGGTATGTACCCGTTTCAATGCGGTCTGGAAGTATGTCGTAATGAATGTCTTTGGCAGCCAATTTCTCAACCCCTTCAATAGTCAGAATATCAGTATCGATACCGCTGATTTTTGCACCCATTTCGTTGAGGAAATGGGCTAAATCTGATACTTCAGGTTCTTTTGCTGCATTTTCTATAATGGTAGTGCCTTCTGCTAATGTAGCCGCCATTAATAAGTTTTCTGTCCCAGTTACAGTTACTTTGTCCAGCACGAGTCTGCAGCCTTGTAATCTGCTGGTCTTGGCATGAATGTAACCGGCTTCAACTCGAATGTCTGCTCCCATCTTTATCAAAGAATCAAGATGGATATCTACAGGACGTGTACCAATTGCACAACCACCGGGTAAGGAAACGTGAGCTTCACCAAAACGAGCCAATAGAGGGCCGAGAACTAAAATGGAAGCACGCATGGTTTTAACCAGATCATAAGGCGCTTCATATTTGGTAATGGTGCTGGAGACTACTTCGATGTTCATTTTTTCATCGATAGTTAGCTGAATACCCATTTGTCCCAGTAATTGCATAGTGGTGGTAATGTCATGCAAATGGGGAATGTTGCCTATAGAGACAGGTTGTTCACAGAGAAGTGTGGCTGCCATAATAGGAAGAGCTGCATTTTTTGCTCCAGAGATTCTAAGTTCTCCAGAAAGTTGCGTGCCACCAGTAATAATCAGTTTATCCATAGGGGGTTGGTTTAACCTTAAATTGGGTCCTTGTTTAGGAATGGTTCAAATCAGTTATATCAATGTTACTCAGTTTGGCGAGAGTTAATAACTGTTGAGGAATGTTTTTGAATAACAATGTCGTGCCGCATAGTTTACTATGTTTTATCCATTCAATCATCAGTGCTAATCCTGCACTGTCAGCCGCTGACACTTTTGCTAAATCAAGGCATAATTTTTTGCTGGAATTTAAAAAATCAAATGATTTTATATTGTTTTTGTCAAGGCTAAAGTAAGTTAGCTCACCTTCAACATGGTAATATTCATTGGATTGTTTAATAACTTTAAATGTTGGCATTATTCTTTTGCCGTTTCTTTAAATAAAAATTGACCAATAACTTCTTCCAGCACAATTGCGGATTGCGTGATGTCAATAACGCTGTTGGGTTTCAGAAACTCTTCAGATCCGCCTGGCTCGAGGCTGACATACTGTTCACCCAATAAACCGGCGGTAAAAATACTGGCTGAAGTGTCATCAGGCAGCTGGTACTGAGATTCAATATGCATCTCTACAATGGATTCAAAACTGCTAGTATCAATAGAAATGTTGGCAACTCTGCCAATACGAACACCTGCAAGAGAAACAGGTGATTTAATTTTAAGACCACCAGAATTCTCAAAACGAGCAGTTATAGTATAAACATTTTCTTTAGATAGAGGGTTTAGATTGCTTATTTGCATGGCCATAAAGAAAAGTGCAGCAATGCCAAAGGCAACAAAAAGCCCAACCAGAATGTCCTGTGTTTTAGTGTTCTGCATGTTAAATATCTCCGAACATCAGTGCGGTCAGAATGAAGTCCAGACCAAGGATAGCAAAAGCGGAATTGACGACGGTACGTGTAGTTGCACGACTTACGCCTTCGGAAGTCGGCATTGCATCATAGCCCTCAAACAATGCAATCCATGAAACTACAAAACCAAAAACGATGCTTTTAATTATACCGTTAATAATATCGTCTTGAAAATCCAGGTTGGCTTGCATTTGAGACCAGTACGCACCATCATCAACACCCAACATGCTGACACCCACCATATGACCTCCTAAAACGCCGATGGAACTGAATAAAGCGGCAAGCAGGGGCATAGCAATAACGCCAGCCAGAAAACGGGGGGCAATGATGCGTTTGATTGGGTCGATGGCCATCATTTCCATGCCTGATAACTGTTCTGTTGCTTTCATTAGCCCAATTTCTGCAGTTAAGGCTGATCCCGCACGTCCCGCAAAGAGTAATGCAGAAACTACTGGGCCAAGCTCTCTGACTAAAGAAGCTGCAACCATAACGCCCAATGCTTCTTCTGCGCCAAAGTCAGATAAAATATTAAAGCCTTGTAAGCCAAGTACCATACCGACAAATAACCCGGAAATAGTAATGATTAAAAAAGATAAAACACCTATAGAATAGAGTTGCTTGAATAGCAATGCTGGACGAGGTATGACTGATAGGATACCCGTTAATGTTTGTATCAGGAAAACAGAACTTCTTCCCAGTTTTGCAAAATTGGATAAGGTGATGTTTCCTAAACTTTGAAAAAAATGAATCATTGAGTCAATAATTTTAAATATTAAGTAGATCTTTATGATAATCGCTAGCAGGGTAGTGGAAATGAACGGGGCCATCAGCATCACCTTTCATAAACTGTTGTACCCATTCGGAATCTAGATTTTTAATTTGTTTGGGAGTGCCCTTTCCTATAATTTTTCCATCAGATAAAAAGTAAATGTAATCTGCGATACTCGCCGTTTCTTTTACATCGTGAGAGACAATAATACTGGTCAGGCCCAGAGCATTGTTGAAGGCCTTAATCAGTTTAACCAAGGTGCCTAAAGAGATGGGGTCTTGTCCAGTGAATGGTTCGTCATACATGATCATCATGGGGTCAAGTACAATGGCTCTGGCGAGCGCAACTCTTCTGGCCATGCCTCCAGATAATTCATTCGGCATCAGAGTTCTGGCTCCCCGCAGGCCTACAGCATGTAATTTCATTAACACCAGTGTCCTTATCATGGGTTCACTCAGGGCGGTGTGTTCTCTTAAAGGGAGTGCAATATTATCGTATATATTTAGGTCAGTCAGTAAAGCACCGCTTTGGAATAACATACCCATACGTTTTCTGAGAGTGTATAAATCAGATCGCTTTAGTTGATGCACATTTTGACCGTCAACAAATATTTTCCCTTGGTCTGGGTACAACTGTCCGCCAATCAGTTTTAATAATGTTGTTTTTCCTGTGCCACTAGGCCCCATGATGGCCGTAATCTTTCCGCGTTGAATAGTTAAAGAAATATTATTGAATATTTTTCTGTCGCCACGGGAAAAGCTCAGGTTTTGTATGGAAACCAGTTCGGTATTGGAATTTACGCCATTATCCATTGTTTTTAAATTTTATGACAAAACAACGGAGTATTCTCTCTGACATAGATAGCCTAAGTCAAACTATTGCCCATAAAATTACAGGAATAAAAGGCCTTTGGTGGAAATACAGTAAAAATGCCATAATATGCAGATTCAAACACTATACTAAATAATTATTATATGCTGCTTAATTTTGTTGCCTTGGTCTTCGGATTAATTGTGCTAGTTATTTCGGCCGATAAATTTGTTGTCGGAACAGTATCTATTGCAAAGAAATTTGGTATTTCACCCTTGTTAATAGGTTTAACTATCGTTGGGTTGGGTACCTCTGCGCCGGAGATATTGGTTTCAGCAATTGCTTCATTTCAAGGAAACACAGGATTGGCAGTAGGTAATGCACTGGGTTCTAATGTTGCTAATATAGGATTGATCTTAGGGGTTACGGCACTTATTTCTCCATTAGCATTTAAGTC
>Ga0256847_1001071_pt1 | contig 14969 bp, 8 predicted proteins | sample TeddybearmetaG_FD_189099 | JGI IMG/M metagenome (GOLD analysis project Ga0256847, IMG submission 189099) | Hydrothermal vent microbial communities from East Pacific Rise, Pacific Ocean - Teddybear | ecosystem: Environmental > Aquatic > Marine > Hydrothermal vents | place: Pacific Ocean: East... | reverse complement strand
CCCAAGGTACAACCGGATTTAATCCTACTGGATATTATGATGCCAGACATGGATGGTTACGACGTGTGTACACGCCTGAAGCAAGACCCGACAACTAAAGACATTCCGATTATTTTTATTTCCGCTAAATCCGAGACGGAAGATAGAATCAAAGGTTTCAAGGCCGGGGCCATTGACTATATCACCAAGCCTTTTTGTCATGAAGAAGTGGTACAGAGGGTCAAAATTCACTTGCAGCTACATGAAAGTATCATACAAATAAAAAAGAAAAACAAAAAACTAAAAGAGCTTGATATTTTAAAAAACCAACTGATGGGCACCGTCGCCCATGATTTGAGAAACCCAATCGGGGCCATCTCCAATTATACAAAAATACTGGTCAATAATTTTGATACCTACCTTCAGCATAAACCAGAAAAATTGCTAAAATTCATTCAATCCATTCGTTCGCTGAGTTATGAAATGGATACTTTAGTTAATGATATTTTAGATACCTCGGCCATTGAAAGCGGCAATTTCACACTCAATCTCAGTTCGGTGCCTTTAGCCACCCTGATTAAATTACGTTTAGAGGTTTGCCAGTATCGCGCTGAGCGCAAAGGCATTGCGCTTGTCTTAAACACCCGCAGCAAACCCATTGTTACGGCTGATTCGGGCAGAATTTCACAGGTCATCGATAACCTTATCGGCAATGCGATCAAATTTTCGCCCGCCAATAGCCGCATCGAAGTCACCATCGCTTGCGATGAGAGCCAGGCCAGCATCACCGTTGTTGACCAAGGTGTCGGCATTGATGCACAGCATCTGGCGGCCATTTTTGACCCCTTTTCCAAAAATGATAATCCATTGGCGGCCACTGAAAAAAGCACGGGCTTGGGTTTGGCCATTGTGAAAAAGATTATTGAAGCCCACCAAGGTAAAATTGACGTGACCAGTGAAGTGGACTCCGGTACGCATATTTTGATCACCTTACCCATCGTTAGCCAGTTATGAACGTGCGCCATACGGCTTGGTTATTGCTCAGTTTTTCTGTTCTGTTTTTTGCGGCCAAGGCCAGTGCCACCACCCCCGTTTCCATTGGCATCCTCGCACTCAGAGGCGAGCAGAAAACACGCCATCAATGGCAACCCACGCTGGATTATCTTACCCGCATGATTCCAGGTTACCAATTTGACATGCAAGTCCTGGATGAACCCGCCTTCAAGCACGCCATTGCGACAAAAAGCATTGATTTCATTCTGACCAATTCAGGGCATTATGTTCGGCTCGAAGCCAAAGGACACATCACCCGTATATTAACCCTCAGAAATAAACGCTTGGGCCAGTCGGTCAGTACCTTTGGTGCGGTTCTGTTTACACAACGGGGTCGCGATGATATTCGCTCGCTCTCGGATTTAAAGCACAAAACCTTCGGTGCCGTTCGGGAAAGCGCATTTGGCGGCTTTCAAATGGCCTGGCGAGCCTTACATGATGTCGGTATTGACCCCTTCACTGATATGACACTTGAATTCATGGGCCTGCCGCAAGACCAGATTGTCCGAGCCGTACAGCAAGGCCGGTTAGATGCTGGCACGGTTAGAACCGACATTTTAGAGCGCATGGCACAAGCCGGTGAGATTGACCTGAATGATTACCGTATCATTAACCAGCAGTTTTCAGCTGATTTCCCCTTTATTCGAAGCACCAGAACGTATCCAGAGTGGCCTTTCTCCAAAGCCGCACACACCTCAAATGTGCTAGCACAACAAGTCGCCATCGCCTTATTACAACTGCAACCCGATTCAACTGCCGCACAAATGGGCCAATATTTTGGCTGGACGGTGCCGCTCAATTACGCCACCGTGCATGCCCTCATGCGGGCGTTAAAAGTAGAGCCGTATGCCGCACTGAATGACATCTCACTCACACAAATTCGGCAACAATACTGGCCTGTATTTTTATTGATTTTGTGCATAATATTGTTGATTTCTTGGTATGTTGCTTTAAAACTTAAACGATACAATCAAAAATTATCCAATAGCATCTATCGCTTATCCAAAACAGAAACCTTGCTCAGACACCATAAAGAACATTTACAACAAATGATTGATGAACAAACCGCGGATCTGGTTGCGGCAAAACAAGATGCGGAAGTGGCGAACCAAACAAAATCCAATTTTTTGGCCAATATGAGCCATGAGATTAGAACCCCGATGAATGCGATTCTCGGTTATACACAGATACTATTACGTGAACCAGAGCTACCGGATGCGTTTAAAAAGACCCTGTTGATTATTGGCCGGAGTGGCCACCACCTACTACAGCTGATCAACGATATTTTGGATATCTCAAAAATTGAAGCCGGAAAAATGGACGTGGTGAATACCGATTTTGATCTCTCGGCCTTAATTCAAGATATTTCCAATATGTTTGCTTTGCGCTGTCGCGAGAAAAACATCACATGGCGCTTAAAAGGCATTGAAGAAAAGGTGCTGTTTGTGCACTCAGATGAAATTAAATTAAGACAAATATTGATTAACATTATCGGCAATTCCATTAAGTTTACGGACACGGGCAGCATTACATTACACGTCACCTGGCATGCGCCTGACCACTGCTGTTTTGAAGTCACGGATACCGGCATTGGCCTGTCAGAGGAGATGCAAACGGTTATTTTCCAGGCTTTCAGACAAGGCAATGCAGGGCATAACCAAGGGGGAACAGGATTAGGCTTATCCATCTCTTATTCACAAGTGGCTTTATTGGGTGGGCAACTGTGCGTGGCTTCAGAACTTGGGGTTGGGAGCACATTTTACTTCACCATCCCTTTGCCAGATGCCAAACAGACCCTCGAAATATTACACAAACAGCCACATTTAGCCGCAGAAGATCCGTTCATCGGTGTTGAGCCCGCCTGTGACACCAACATATGCCTAACAGAAGCGCAAATTGACGCCTTATTAGAGGCCATTGAGTATTATCTGATTTCGGATATAGAGGATATATTAGCCAGCATTGCGCCGCTGAGTGAGGCACATTACACCTGGGTCATACAACAAACGACGTGGTTAGATGAGTTAAACCTGGATGCGATTAAAGCCTCTATTCAGCAGGTTAAAGGCTGAGGTGTTTCTTCAAACAACACACAACGTACACCCCTTTTAACATGACTACCCCCAGAATAATGCCAATGTGTGCAAACACCAATTGCGCGATTGTGTAACTTGCCGAATCAAAAAAACTGATGTAAATACCGCTGCTGATCAATAGACACGCACAGAACACACAAACACGCAGGCCGAACCGAAAGGTGCGCGTCACAGCAAGCCACTTTGCTTGATCTCTAAATACCGATTCACCAATGCCGTGGCTAACGCTTCTGGATTAACATCCAGCAGTGACACCCCATTGTGACGTAAATTTTGTTGGGTATATTGTCGGGTTTCGAGGTAACCACAGGTTGCCGCATACCGAATCGCATCAGAAAAATGTTGTATGGGTTGCGCCAGCACTTCATCCAATTTTTTTTCACGTAAATTCGCGATTAACACCAAATGCCGCTTCTGCAACAGTTTCACTGCCCGTTGCAAGTTGTCATTGTCTTCATCCCGAACATTCGACAAAATCAGAATCAAAGCACGCTTTTGCTGGTGTAACAATAACTGTTCCGCTGCGGCCATATAATCCGCACTTTGCAAACTGGGTTGTAAAGCATACGCACTGTTTAAGATCGTATTCAGCATGGCAGCGCCTTTTTTTGGCTTAAGCCAACGCGCCTGCTCCGTACTGAAGGTCATAAAACCTGCCGCATCATTTTGACGTAACGCCACATAAGACAATAACAACATGGCATTCAAAGCATGATCAAAATGGCTCACGGCCGCATCCTGGGTGCGCATACGCCGCCCACAGTCGAGCAGAAACACAATTTGCTGGTCACGTTCTTGTTGGTATTCTTTCGAGATTAATTTTTTAATGCGCGAAGTGGCTTTCCAATCAATTTGGCGCAAACTGTCGCCTTGCCGGTATTCCCGTAACTGATGGAATTCTAAGCCTTCACCACGCTGTTGACGCTTTCGGATGCCCAGTTCACTGAGTTTATTATCCGTGGCAAGGAGGGCGTATTTCACCACCGCAGAAAAATTGGGATACACTTTAATGTCATCTTGTGACTCAATCCAACGCGTGTGTCGGCACATGTCCAGCGGGCTGTGTAAGACCAATTGTATCCGGCTAAAACATGTGTCACCGCGTTGCGTCGGGCGGATACGATAATGTAGGTCTAATGCTTGCTGGGCGGGCACGTCAATACGCCGCGGCATGCCCTCTATTTCTGCTTCCACGGGGTAATGGTCAAACACCGAAACGGAATAACTTTGGTCACTGGTATTGCGGATGTGTAGCCGGATATTGCTCCATACACCAATCGGCAGAGAGCTCGCAACAAAGCGTTGTACGGTCGGCGTGGTCAACGATGCGACGCGATAATAATCATACATCACAAAACCAATCAAGCCCCCCACCCCGAGCCACCAAACCCCGACCCACTGCGGATAAAAAGACACGGTAATGGCAATCACCAACAAGCCAATAACGGCGGTGAGTACACGCTTACCTGGCCTCACGCGCGCGGTGCCTCAACCCGGTTCAAAATGTCCGTGAGCAAACGATCCACCGTGTGCCCTTCAATCTCTAACTCAGCGCCCAATGACATACGGTGACGCAGCACACTTTTGCTCACGGCTTTAATGTCATCTGGGGTCACAAAATCACGTTCTGCCATAAACGCCATAGAGCGTGCTGCGCGAATCAGCGAGATACTCCCACGTGGCCCCGCACCCATAGACACCCCCGACCATTCACGCGTTGCGTGCACAATCTGCACGGCGTAATCAATCACCTGCTGGTCGACTTGTATATTCGCCACAATGTTTTGAATGGCTAAAATCTCTTGCGCTTGTACCACCACATCAATTTCAGCCACACTTAATTGGTCGCCAATATGGCCTGAGGTAATTTGCGCCACCAGGCGGCTTTCGTCTTCCAGACTGGGGTAATCAATGTGAATTTTTAACAGAAAACGATCCAGTTGTGCTTCTGGCAAAGGATACGTGCCTTCCTGTTCCACCGGGTTTTGGGTGGCCAATACAATAAATGGCGGCTCCAGGGTGAACGATTCCCCTTCAATGGTCACCTGGGTTTCCTGCATCACTTCCAGTAATGCCGCTTGCGTTTTTGCCGGTGCCCGATTAATTTCATCCGCCAATAATAGATTGGTAAAGATGGGGCCCTTGCGAATTTTAAATTCATCGGTTTTTAAATCATATAAGGCATGCCCGGTGACATCACTCGGCATCAAATCCGGGGTAAATTGAATGCGCGAATACTGCCCAGAAATACAATGCGCTAAGGCTTTCACCAATAATGTTTTGCCCAAGCCGGGCACGCCTTCAATCAAGACGTGCCCAGCGGCAAACAGCGCGATCAAGACTTCATCCACAACCGCTGTTTGACCGATAATCATCTTACAGATTTGCTCGCGAATGCGTTGCGCTTGTGCACACGCGGTAGAAAATTCGGCTGTTGTCATAATTTTTTCCTGATAAAACTTAAGCGTTGGATAAGGTCAGTAAAATCTCGCTGCTGTTGAGCATCAAGCGTTGCCAAGGTGGTTTTCAGCGTTTCATAGGACTCCCCGGTCAAATCCGCTAACAACATCAGTTGATCCGTCTCGGATAACGCCTGCCAACCTGGGTGCCGCTTTTCCACCGCCGCAAACAGCGCTTCACGCGCACTGTGAATTAATTCGGCTGATTTCTGCTGACGCCATAAAAAATCACCACTGGCGTCAATATGCTCCATTAAGCTGCGTTGTTGGCGCAGCTTGGTTGGCAACAATGGGCCAAAGCGATAGGAGGCTTGTGCAAACCATAAAATAACCAGTAAGCATAATGTCACCCAGACCAAAGGCGCTTGCGTCCACAATAGTTGCCATAAAGAGGGAAATTCTGCCCAATATTGTAACCAAACTTTATTCGGCGGCCCTTCCTCATATATCAACCAATAGAAAAAATCCGCATGATCTTGTTCTGCCAGATGTCGATTATTCAAAAAATGCAGATCACTGAAAATCGTAATATGGCCATGGCCCACGGCATATCGCACCACAAACGTTTGCCCCCGCTCATCAATCACCCATTCTGCTTCTCGATCTAGGCTAGGCACCAAGTCGGATGGCGGAAAAGACACCGCAAACGTTTGTGTTGGCGTCACCACACTGATGCTACTGTCATCTGCGTTTGAGGCTGATTCAGCCGCTTCATAAAACGTCACCCCCAAGCGTTGTAATAACGTCGCTGTTTGACGCCGCTCTAATCGCGCATCCGCTTCAACGATGACCCGCCCACCTTGCACAATCCACGCAATCAACGCTTCTGTTTGCACCTCAGAAAGAGACGGTACGGCCTTAATCACTAACCAATCCTCTGTCGAGGGGGTTTTGATATCCGCATATCGACGCACACTTTGCGCCTTCACCCCCAGGGTGGTTAACGTTCGCTCTAACGCCAGTAAGCGATTCAAGCGCGCCACCCCAGAGTAACCGACCTCAATCGATTGGGTGGTCTGTTCACCAAACTCTACCGTCATGTAGATCAGGATCACCGCCATTAACAGCAAAACAAACAGGGCCACTCGCCAACGCTCACTCATATGTCTTCTGCCTGCGTGATTTCCAGGCTTGTTCGCCATGTATTACACAGTTGCTGGATGGTCTCATCATCTGGTTTTTCATGTGCGTAAGCCAACTGCTGCCATGCCCGTGTTAGGCGGCTAAAAAATTGGTTTAACGCAGTATTTTGCAGTGTTTTCACAGCTTGTTGACAATCCCCTTCAGTAAAGCTGGCTTCCAACTGTATGCCCTGCTTGAGTAACTGCACGAGTGTACCACGATACAATAAACCCAAGGCTGCCCGCTGCTCCCCCTCCTGCCACAACGACCATACCGTGTTTGGAATATCATCGGGTAAAGACTCAGGACGAATATCCAGGCCTAATACACGGCTCGGTTGAGACAGCGGTATTGTCTTCTGCTGCACACCTGAACCACGCCAACGCAAGATAAAATAGACCACGATACCGATGAGCAACCCCATACCAAGCCATAATATCCCGGCCAGCATATCCGACAGGGTTTGCAAGATAGGTTTCAACCACTCCGGTATCTTGTTTCGTGTTTCATCCTCACGCTTCAAATGATCCCAATACGTCACCTCACGACAATGCTCAAAAGTTTTTTGTGCCAAAACCGTGATCGCCGCTTGTTTAACCTCTGAGGTCGTCTCCGTACTGAGTTCATCCGGCTCACACAGATCCAGCTCAGCCCCCGCAGATTGCCCCAGAAATAGGTAGCATATGCACACAAGATATTGACAGAAACGGCTCATATGCGCTCCGCCTGTAAGCGTTTACGCAAGCGCCGAAAAGCCAACTCAATATCCCAAGCTTCCAGTGATGTGCGCCGATTCAGATACAAAGAAAAACCCGCACACACATAAAAGGGTTCCAATAAGGTAATGGCGCTATAATACGCAATATTAATCAATAGCTGAAACGCCACTGGCAAGCCACTAATCACATCCACTGGGTCAAATTCATACAAACTGTCTGGAATCATCAAAAACACAAATAATGTCACACAGGCAATCAACAAAGTTTCAAAGTGGATGCAAATAATGGTTAACCACATGGCATCGCTGTGTGATTTTGGCGCCAAGATACTCGCTCGATCCCGATACGCTTGGCCCGAAAGTTTTTCCAATTGCCACAAGGGCAAATAAAACGACCGCGTTAAACTGATCCGAGACCATGTCACCGCCGCAATGCTTCGGTGCACCAACAAGCCAGGGCAAGCTGTTAAGGTTTGCCGCATCGACGGGGTGTCCCCAAACAAGGCACGGCTGGCCACATACAAAGGAATACGTTCAAACCACGGTTTAAACCACCAAAACAGCAACGGCACCAGCCACAAATAATCTAACAATAACCAGTTTAACCCCACAAACAATGGCAGCGTCAGCACCAACCAGGGCCGCATAATATCAAGCCACCACAAGCGTGCCATGCTAAAACCAAGATCGATGGCTTCCCAAGCAGCGCGTGGCCGCACCACCGCCGCTAAACGTTCAAGTTCCACGTTGTCGCCCCGCGAGCAAAAGATAACTAAACACCATCAGCCACAAAATGCCCCCAACGGTATACTTCAAGCCATCGGGTAAGTCCGCCCGAGACGACCAAAAAGCCTCAATAAAAGCCGCAATAAAAAACATCGCGGTGGCCCCATAAATGATTTTAGCGCTGACTTTAGCCGCATCCTGTAGCGCATGAACACGGGTTCGACGCCCCGGTGCCAATAAAGAAAAACCCAAGTGCAAACCGGCCATACCGGATAAAGTAATGGCCGTGAGCTCGAAGGCACCATGACCAATCACAAACGGATAAAATGTCACACCGGAGCCAATTACGGTTAAGTGCCCCGCCACCACGCCAATGATAATGCCGTTAAACATGAGCAGAAACACCGCCCCCAAGCCAAAAACAATGCCCCACGCAAAGGTTTGAAAACCGATGGCAATGTTATGTTTAATATAATACCCGAACATCATAAAGTCAGTATCTGACTCCCGCGTGCGCCCAATTTTGCCCTGGCTGGGATCATATAAAGCTTCCATTTCTGTCATCATCTCTAAGTTTAAAACAGTATAAGCGGTTTCAGGCAAAAAGTACGTGAGTAAACCCAGGCCAAACAATGGCACATAAAACAAGGCCATGGCCAGAAGAAACACCTTGGCATGCTGTCGAATCAGGCTCGGGAATTCGGCTGCGATAAAGTTAATCAGGTGTGCATTTTGGCTGCGCCGACTTTGATACAGATATTGATGACCCAGCGTGGCTAAACGGTTCAGCCGATCAATCAAATAAGTGCTGTAATGGCGATCACGCGCCAACGCTAAATCGTGGCAGATATGCCGGTATAAATGCGGAAAATCGGCTGCATCTAAAGCCTCTAAGGTTGGGGTTGAATCGGTTTTGGCGAGTTTCGCCAACATCAATTCAAAGGTTTGCCAACGCGCGCCTGTTTGTCGTTCAAACACGTGTTGCTTCATGATTTACCCATTAAACTGGCCGCAATCCCGAACAACGCATCAACTGGTTCGCGTTGATTGGGCGTCGCTGGTATTAATGGGCTGAGAATCTCCGCCAGCTCTTCCTGACGTTCACGAGACAAATAATGGCTGCGTTCTGCAAAGTGAATAATGCTGCGTTGTTCTGCGAGTGTCAGCGCACACATAAGCGGCAACGGTTCGCTGTGCGGTAATTCACAATCGGATTCGGCCTTATCACGATACACCACCAAGGTATTCGCAGCCATATCCCCCAAGCGTTTATAATCCGGATGAAAAAGCATCGTGATAAGCCCAAACCCATACCCTAACGGCAAAAAATCCGCCGCCCGTAAAAGGTTACGATTAATCGCCGCAGGCCAACCAACCGGGCTACCATCATCATGCACCACACGTAACCCCATAATTTTTTTGCCCGGCGTCGCGCCATGGGCTTTGACTTCAAATAAAACCGGATAAATCCATTCCAGCACAAACCAGATCATGAACAATAACCCTTCGCCCATCAAACCCATAAACGCCAATGGAATCGCCAGCACCCCCAAACATAACGCCCGAAAGAGGACATCCAAAACCCACGCACACGCCCGAATAGACGGGCCAGCTAAACGCAAACTCAATTCAATGCCTTCTGGGGTTTCTGTTAATCGGACTGTATCCAACATATGTTTTAAGCGCTCCCGCCAAACTCAACCTATGCCAAGTATAGTCTGAAATACCGGTACGATGATACAACGGGCGAAGACAATGCATTGAAACCCAAGCCTCTGAGTGCTTGTGCTTTTTCGGGCAGATTTATGCACCATCTGTCATCCAGATGACCGAAAATCTTTAGCGTAAAAGTAGTAGACAAACCCAAGGAAAATTTATAGTATAGAGCGCACGGATTAATAACAACAACAATTAAAATGATAATAAAAATTAATTAACACTCACCACAGTTGCAATTATCCCCAGCACTCAGCTCACCCATAACGGGTATTCATTTCTCTGGGTATGAATTCATCACACAGGTGCATCACCGTATAATTTCCAACATGGAGCAATAAAAAAATGAGCGTAAATGGCCAATTAGTCCCGACCGGTAATGAAGACATTAATGATGAATATACGGGGCATTTTTTAAAAGTGAGTTACACTCAGGAAATCGCGACACACCCCGTCTTCAGCAAAGACCGGGTCGATGTCGAGGGCAATGGTTTATTTAGGTTCCATATCCCCAAAAAAGAATTGCTGGTCAATGAAATGATCACCCTGGAAGTTTTCTCGCCTGACGGTGAAATGTTGAGGCAACAGGTTTATAGTTATGGCAGTTTAAAAGCATTCGATATCCCGATCACAGCCGAAGATGATAGTTCACGCCTAGATATCGCTGTTGATCCTAAACAAATCAAATTTAACGCATCCGCACCGTCTGAAGCCTCCCATAAAAAAATCAGTGGTAAAGTGATTGATATCTCTGGGGAGAGAAAACCCTCAGGCTTGCAAATTATCATCCTGGTCAGCGATGATCCCAATTCTGTTTTTGACAGCAATACTTACAAGCCCGTCTTTTCTGCTGTCACTGACAAGAATGGATATTTTTATGGTCAAGTCCAAAACAAACAGTTTCAAAAAGCATTTGGCTTAATTACGGGTAACGAAGGCCAGCCCATTTTGATTCCGTTGGAAGACAAAAAACTCCCTAAAAATATTTTATTGGTGTCTGATTTATCCAATCTGCCAGACGCATTGGATTGCAGTTGCCACGACGATGTTCCTGTCCTACCTGACCATGATGACTTAATCAACTCCTCAGCCTTTTCTCAAGACATCGGTGGGAAATGTGTTGATTTCACCGTACCCAACAGAACATTGGAAGAGTTTAGTTTTTACCATACAGTTAGAACGACTGAGCCTGAAATCAAAGGCTTAACCATCACATCAAAAGAAAGCAAAAAGATAAAAACTTCTCTTTTTGATATTTCTAATAATATTTTTACAATCTTTGGCCGGCTGAATAATTCTTTTAATTCCCTATCTTTGCTGCCCTTCTCTATTGAAGAAGACAAAAGAACAGGAACGAATCTGACAGAATCCCCCAGCTCGCCCCTCCCCTCTAGCACACAAGGCCTAAGCAGTTTCCCGAACTATATTTTTAAAATGGATCTGGGTGACAAACAATTTTTCAACATAAACTCAAATAACCTGTTAACGGCAAACAAACAATTTGTATATGCGGATATTATAAAGATAGTCAAGGAGCAAACCAGAAGACGAAAAAAACTCATCGAGCTGCATCAAAAATTAGCCGCTGCATATTGTGGAAAAAATGGTGTGCAAGAAGCAAAAACATTTTGTGAAAAATTATCATCTCAAGATAGTTTAAATAGAGAGGAGGTCAAATCACTGATTGGGCATATTGAAAAAAACAAAGACTCAATCAATATGGGAGAGAGCATCAAAAAACAGTTCACCGGGATACTATCTGAGCTAGAAAAACTTATAAAAACAAAAGTAATTAAAGAACAATCAATTAAAGACGCTTATAGAATATCTGAAGAATTGGTTGTCATCATCGAAAACAATACGAAAGACTCATCAGAAAAAGAAAACGTATTGGGCTATATGCGACGAATAGTCATTGAGCTGGCCAGTGCAAGTGAGAGCAGCGGTTTAAATTTTGAACCTTGTCCACCCTATGAAAAGTCAGAAACCATGGGCATTTTATGCCTGATACAAGAATTCAAAGAGATCAAAGAGACACTGCAAAACACGTCTATTTTCTCTCTGGGTGAAATTCTAGAGATACAATCTTATTACACTATTTTCTCAGAAAGTATCTCTTCATTTATCACCTTATTAGATGAATTTTATTCTTTTTATTCTACCGGCACCAATTTCTCCACAGAATTGGTGGATGATTATTTTTATACACAATACGATGCAATCAAAAGCACGTTAACCGCTTTAAAACAGCAGATTTACAGAGCCATTCAAAAGGTTGAAGAGATAGAAAGAGCTTATATTTTAAATCACCCTGGCCGAGTCAACCTGAGCGCTGAGAACAGTATTGACTGGGATGAAACACCGACCATTTATGAGAATACAACCATTGCAAACGGCCATATATTGCACTTTAAACAAATGTGGAAAGCCGCAGGATTTTCTCTAGGCGATTGTCTCTATAGTTTGCCGTTGGCTCCGTGCCAAGAAAAACAGATTGCCATTATTGATTGGGATAGAAAAGAGGAAGGCAGCAGAACAGAAGCACAAATAGCCGCTGATGACCTTCAAGCGGACATATCCAGAAACAGAGATATTACTGAAATCATAAACTCCTCTTTTGGTGAATCCATTAACGCATCATCAACAAACAAGACCAACTCGACCAGTGCCGGCATTGGTGGCGGTATCGGGGGCTTTATTAGCCCCATTGTTTTTGGGGTTGCCGGAGGTATTTCGCATTCTGGCGCATCATCAAAGTCAACCGCAACGCAAAACTCATCGCGAAATATCTCAGCAAACTCCCTCAATCGGCTACAGGACAGTACCTCTCAATCAGCCTCTAGCTTACGCAGCCAAAGAAGCACGGTGATTCAAACGGTCGGGCAAAATGAATCCGTCAATGTGCAAACCGAAGTGATCAAAAATAATAACCATTGCCATGCGATGACGATAGAATATTTTGAAGTGCTTAGACATTATGCAATAGAGCAACAGCTTGTAGATGTACAAGAATGCCTTTTTGTGCCCATGCCGATGAGCGATTTTGACCATAAAAAAGTCCTTCGCTGGAAGAATACACTGCAAAAAACCGTGTATGGCAGAAAACTCAGAAGAGGTTTTGATGCCATAGAACGTATTGAATCAAACGGTGTGAATTCAAATCTTCCTATCGGTAGTTATGCTAACGAAATGATTGAAGAATTTTCAGGACATTTTACCATCTCTTTTGAATTGACCCGGCCATTTATCAAATCTATCGATGAAGCAACAAAAACGGAAGAGTATGACCTGTCCATCCCTTTCCCTTGGTTTACCGGACGCATGGTTTTCCATCTAGAAAGAGAAGTGCCATTAACCGAAGCGGAAAAAGATGCCATCTTTGAAACGCAATATGTCCCGAATATCGTCCGATCTTTTATCGACAAATTACAAATCGATGCGATTGCAGATGATGGCAGAGAAGAAAAATTAGCACTGGATGTCACACTCCTTTCAAATTATCGAAAAGGGGCTGCGCTTAGGGTCAGTATTGCCAACAAGGAAACACAAAATATTACCCGTGCACAGATTAAACACCTACGGTTTAGAGCCAATACAGACGTTAAACCTTCTTCAAAAATTATTTTACGCTCAACGTATTTACACTATAGAACAAAACACTTAAGTGAATATATTGTTCGTAACAGTCGCGTGAATAACGACATTATCAATTCTTCAATATTGGGTGGGCTCATCACGACCACAGACGCGGCATTACTGTATACCCCCTTAAATAATAGAGAACTCAGAAACCCAACAAAAGAAGACCAAGATGCCGCATCTGCATTAATCAGCTTTCTGAACGAACATATGGAAATGTCACACAAAATAATTTGGTCAAATATGGATGCTAGCCGTTTATTTGGTTTGCTTGATGGGTTTATTGCCCCCTATAGTGGCGGAAAAAGTGTTGCGAGTGTTGTCGAAAACAAAATAATGGGTATCGTCGGGAACAACTTGGTTTTAAAAGTGATTCCCGGAGAACGACTTGACCCTGTATTTAAAAGTGTAGAAAATTTATTAGAGTATTACAAACCCACAACCAAACCCGACCCTTTTAGAGTCAGTGTCCCGACCAAAGGTGTCTATGCCGAATCTGTCATGGGGCAATGTAACAGTTGCGAAGAGATAGACGAAACCAGACACTGGCGCTTTAATGACGAGCCATGCGGCACCAAACCGACAGCCATAGACCCGATCTCTACAGCCAGTAGACGCAGTGACCCAGGTAACCTACAACCGAAAGATTTATCCGCTAATATTATCAACCTGCAAACGCCTCCTTCAGCACCTGACCCAACAGGGCTTGCAGCCGCTTATGGGCTATTGGGAAAAGGCGATGCATTTAAAGATTTAACCGGTTTGGCGGGTACTCAAGCGAATGCACTCGGCGCATTACAAACCACCTCAAAAAGTGTGACTGACCTTGCCGGTATCTCTAAAGATTTTGCGGGTCTTGCGGTCATGGCCAATCAGAAAAAAGATGGGGCCAAACAGATAGAACAGATTAAGAAATTAAATAAAGATGGATATCTGAGCGATAAAGAAGCCAACGAAAAAATTAAAGACGTGTTGGACTCCTATAGTAATGCAGCAAAAAGTGTAACGAAAAAGGAAGACGAGCCAATAACGGCCAAAGAAGTCGAAGACGTTGCCAAAGCCTCTGATGCGAGTAAGGTTGATGTTGTGGTGGATAAAAAATCAGGTAAAATAAGCACAAAATCCAACCGAAGTAAACCTAGAACAAAAAAAGTTGAGAAAAAGAGATTGGTCATCGCTTTTGATATTTCTGACAGTGCCTCACTGCCAATGCACGGGCTCATAAAACCCGATATATCGCTACTTCTCCCTGACGTTGAAAAAGAACTATTACCAACCCTCATTGTGAATGGTGGTTTATCCAGTACCACGGTAGAAATGGACATACAACCTGGCGTTCGAGGTCAGTTACATGTGGTCTTCCTGTCAGCATTTAACCCCTATCAATTGACCAGTTCATCGTCTGATATCGATGAAAGTAACCCTTATAGTGGCAATGAAACGTTTACTATCCCTGACAAT
>Ga0256847_1001070_pt1 | contig 14983 bp, 16 predicted proteins | sample TeddybearmetaG_FD_189099 | JGI IMG/M metagenome (GOLD analysis project Ga0256847, IMG submission 189099) | Hydrothermal vent microbial communities from East Pacific Rise, Pacific Ocean - Teddybear | ecosystem: Environmental > Aquatic > Marine > Hydrothermal vents | place: Pacific Ocean: East... | reverse complement strand
TCGTTGCACGGATATTCATATTCATCCTGAAGAAAAAATCCTGCGTATTCGAATTAGGGTAGACGGAATTCTCCGCCAGGAAGTAGATGTTCCAAAAAGTTTGCAATCTGCAGTTATTGCTCGGCTAAAACTCATGGCCGATATGGATATAACGGAAAAAAGAAAACCGCAGGATGGACGCATTCGATTCACCTTTGGCGGTGGTCACGTAGACCTTCGAGTTTCAACGCTACCAACCAATCACGGCGAAAGTATTGTCATGCGCGTACTGGATGGTGGTACGGTACAACAAACACTTTCCGAGCTTGGGTTTTCCGGGCGTGATCTGAAACGATTTCGAAGTGCCATAGATCGCTCTTTTGGAATGGTACTGGTCACCGGTCCAACCGGGAGTGGTAAAACCACATCCCTGTATACGGCACTGGGAGATATTGACTGTGAATCCCGGGGTGTTTTTACTTTAGAAGATCCCATTGAATACACATTACCTTTTGTGCGTCAGACCCAGGTGAACCCGGACGTTGGCATGGACTTCGCGGCGGGTCTTCGATCATTGTTGCGCCAGGATCCTGACGTGATTCTTGTAGGAGAAATCCGCGATCAGGAAACTGCAGAACTGGCAGTGAGGGCTGCACTTACCGGGCATCTGGTATTTTCAACCTTGCACACAAACAGTGCTGTTGGGGTTATCCCCCGCCTAGTCGACATGGGTATCGATCGATACCTCCTACCTTCTGCGTTGGTGGGTATTGTTGGCCAGCGTTTGCTGCGAAAATTGTGTCGGCACTGCCGAACGGAAAAATCGGGCCTGGATCCGTTATTGAATAGCCTCGAGTACTGTCCAAAGACCGATAGTACACTTACACACTGGATTGCGGCAGGGTGTGATAGTTGTAATCAAACCGGATACAGCGGGCGTCTAGCTGTGTATGAAGTCTTGCTAATTGATGAAACTTTTCATGATGCCATCCTGTCTGCAGCCAGTGAAACTGAGCTACTGGATCTGGCACGTAAAGCAGGAATGACTACAATGATGGAAGATGGTCTGCTAAAAACGATCGACGGTGAGACAAGTGTTGCAGAAGTTTATCGGGTTCTAAGGTAATTATGCCTAATTTCACCTATCAAACAATAGATTCAGCGGGAAAGCGAAGCAGTGGTTGTATGCACGCTGATTCTGAACTGATCGTGGATCAACGCCTTGGCTCCCAGGGTTTTTGGGTTATAGAGGTCGCAGAAACCAAAACGAAACCCAGGAAAATTAATGTTAAGGTAACAAGAAAAGATCTCGTTGACTTTTTTAGTGGCTTGTCCACCCTGTTAGCAGCAGGCATTTCTATAGCAGACGCCTTAGGCGTAATCGAGCAGGAAACAGAACGAGATGAATTCCGCGCCGTCCTTGCCAATATAAAGCTCAACATCGAATCTGGAACCAGTTTTGGTGATGCTATGGCAGCGCATGCCGGTGTTTTTGAAGTGGAAATTCGAAACCTGATCAAGGCCGGAGAATACAGTGGTAATCTGGTCGAAGCATGTAAGGATATCAGCAATCACCTGGAATGGGTTGATCAGCTGGTGGGTGATGTGAAGCAGGCCACAATGTATCCATCCATGATTGCGGCGGCCGTTTTTGCTCTGGTTATGCTTATGTTCGTGTTCGTTGTACCCCAGTTTTCTGTAATCTTTGACAGTTTGGATATGGAACTCCCAGCGATAACGCAGGTGGTAGTTTTTCTGGGTTCTGTGGCCAGTAATTACTGGTGGGCGATACTATTATCCTTCGCAGGGCTTGTTGGTATATTGAAGGTTGGTCCGGATGTGGTACCCGGTTTTGGTATGTTTCTAGATCGTGCCAAACTGGCTTTACCAGTTTTCGGAAACTTGAATCAGATGTTATTGCTTTCCAAATTCACCCACAACATGGCACTCATGCTGAAAGCAGGTGTACCAATTGTTGATTCGCTTAAGCTGATGAGCGGTGTAGTTGGTAATCGGGTGATGGCAAAGGCGGTGGTCGACGCTGAAATGGCTGTTACGGAAGGCAGGCTAATGTCTGAGGCGTTCGCGGATCACGAAATTATTTCACCCATTGTGATGCGCATGATCGTGGTAGGCGAAGAAACCGGAAAATTGGACCTCTGTCTTGAGCAGGTGAGCGTGCGTATGGATAACGAGATTCCACGCAAAATAAAACGCGTCTTTGGAGTCATGGAGCCTTTAATTATACTCATTTTGCTGGCAATTGTGGGAATGGTGGCAGCCGCCATATTTATGCCTATGTTCAGTTTGATGACGGGGTTGGGAAATTGAAACGACCTAGAGGCTTTTCGTTGTTAGAAATGATCGGTGTACTTGCCATTATGGGCATTCTGGCAGGTGCGCTTGCACCGAACATATTTCAGGCTATAGATGATGCTTATGCGATTGCTGAGGAAGAAAACCTGATTGCTCTGGAAGATGCCCTTCGTACTTACATTATGACTAACAAACGAATACCGTCTGCCTCCATAAATGACTGGACAGCAGCACTTGGAGAGACAAGTGCTTTGGCATTAAGTAGTGTTAAAAACAATCGTCGCAATTACGCACGTCGATTGTACTTCGATCCCAGGTTTTTCTCCCCTAACGATAGTAGTTTTACTGGTTTTACCCAAATTCAGGGCTTAAGTAATGCCCCTGTTTCGCCACGCCTGATGATTGTATCTGATTTGAAGAAAAATCTTCCTAATGCGCCCACTTCCAGTACAGCATTTAACGCTATCTGGAATCAATCCAGTGCACCAGCGGTGGTTGAGGGGCACATGCTAAAAATTCAACGCGTCAATCTGAGTGACATTTTTCACCGGCTGGTGCTTTCCAATCAGAATGCCATAGCTTCCGCCTATTCGATTGAAGGGGGTAGTCAGTCTAGTGTCCCTGGAGCATCCGGGGGTCTGGATGGTGAAATAACCCGTTATTTGCTAAGCGGTTCGAAGTTAAATCTTCATACGGCACCTTTCCCAACAGGTGCGGTAGGGCGGTCTCTTATACTGCGTCGCCAGACAAGCCTTCGCTACCAGACGGACGGCACTAACTGGACATGGGAAAGCTAAATTGAAAACCACACGATACGCAATTTCATGGCTTTATGGCGAGTTTAGAATAGTCCGTTTGCAGCGTGGAAAAATCGTTGAACGATGGTCTGCAAATCAACAGGTTGAGACGGTAGAAGACCTATCAAGTGCACTGCAGGAAGCCGCGAAACACATCGATCTTTCCCGGGGTGGTGATTTAGCAGTGGTACATGAGCACGACTTACATACGCACGATTTTTTGCAGGTTCCCGCAATGAAAAAGCGTGATCTGGAAAAATTTCTTGCTCGACGGGTGCAACAAAACAAGAGTTTTGAGGAGCCAGCCGCATGGTGTTACCACGAAGTAGTGCATACGGATGGAAGCGAAGGGGTATTGTTGCATCAGCTTCCAAAGAGCATTGTTGAATCGACGCTTGCAGCATGCATCGCGCCAGGGCTTGAACCTACAAGATATGTTCCGCTGACTGAGATTGTGTCAGCATATATGCCTACCTATAAGGTACCTGCAACAGATGTATTTGTCATTGTGGCTTTGTTCAATGCCCGCATTGAAATTATTGTGACATTTGGAACAGGCGAAGTCGCCTTTGTGCGTGAACTCAATTACGGACATGTGCAGGAAACCGTAGAGCGGCTGGTTACGGACATTAATCGCACCATACGTTATGCAAAACAACAACTTCGTACCAAGATCGAAGAAGTATGGTTTTTGGGAACCGTGCTTGAAGATGCGCATACGACACTGGAATCTGGTGTGGATTCTCAATTGCGTTTTATTCCCGATGAAAGTGCCGGGCCCTATTTTTGGGCACTTCAAGCAGCTGCGCTATCTAACAAAAGCCTGAATGCTAACTTCATTTCTGCGCCCGCGCAAAAATCTATCACCAGTCAACGTACAAGGCGCGCGGCCGTGTGGGTTTCGATCTTGCTGATGACAATTTCCACCGGAATTACAGCAGGTATTGAATGGATGGTTAATGACAGCCAAAATGAGATTGGCCATTTGCAGGTGGAAATTATTGACATCGAACACAAACTGGCGATTGTTGAAGAAACGCTGGAGCTTGAAAAAAACCTGGAGAAGAAGCTACAAGTGTTAACTGGTACCACCAGCAATTTGCCGACTATGTTTAATCAACATTTGGCGCGGATGGTACCTGCTGGCATTACATTAAGCACTGTTAAAGTAGTACGCCAAGCTGGATATTGGTCGGTCAAGCTCTCTGGAACTGCTGCCGATGGGCTAGAAGGAGCTGTGCAGCACTTACGGGCATTTGAAGATGCGCTTACCGCGCCACCCTGGAGTTTACAGCTCGAGGAGGATTGGCGGCCCACCTGGTTCGACCAGCTGCAAAATGGAAACCTGGCCATAGATGGTCGCATTGGTTTTGAATTTGTTGGAAATATCCAATGACTAATGTAGTTACAGCCTACCAAAAAGCGGGTCTTCGACGGTTAATCGAAATCTGTGCCTATCATTTATATGGAAATACAAAAAAGACATTTGTTAGTCTAACGATATTAGTATTCTTTATGGCAATGCTAATTTGGAGCCTGGTGTTTCGATTGTCTGTGTTTGATCAGATAATGAATCTGGAGCTGACCCACACTCATCTGCTTCAGGAATTGGAAGATAAGAACTACGAGCTTAGCCAGATAGATTCCCTGAAACTGGATCAAAACATCGAGCGCGCTAACGAGCGAATATTTCCGGGTTTTCCGTCAGTTGCCGCATGGCTTACTGATCTCTCGGAAGCGTCGAAAATTAGCCAGTACCAGTTCTCGTATCAACTTGGTGATGGACGCAATTCTCATCTGGACGGAGTTTTGGAAGTTTCCGTGACCTTTGTTCTCAAACGATTAAGACACACTGTCGATAATAGTTTTGGGCAAACCATGGATTTTCTGGGTACGTTACATACCGATCAACGACATTTGGATGTGGTCAGAACAGAAGCAAAAGGATCAGGCGCAGGTATGACAGAAATAACGGTCGAATCGATAATTTGGGTCAGGGACATACAGAGGATTGGTGGTTTGAGCCATGCAATGCCTACTCTGGCCAATGTTGGCCCTGGAACAGGAGGCAATGTAATTGAAGAATTTATCCAATAATCCCTGGGTTATTGTAGGTCTGGCTATTTTTGCGCTCATTTATTTAGTGGTTAGCATAGGCGGACTGATTTTGGATGACGAAGCTCAGGCGTCCGCCCCTATAGATGTAGAAGCCCCAGATTCATTAGTATTTTCTGCCGCCCTACAGCAAACATTTGATATAGAAAAACCAGATATTGCCTGGTTGAATGATGTCTCGCGGGATCCTTTTGGGGGAGATGAATTATCTGTTAGAGGTTCTGCGAATGATGTTCTCATTAAGGAAAAGACACTAAAACTCAATGCCATATTTTTCGGTGAAAGTACACGCATGGCAGTGGTCGACCAACAACTGATTCGCGAAGGCGACGTTATTGGGTCTTATCGGGTGATTACCATAAAACGCAACCAGGTAGTATTGGCTGGTGATAATAAACGTCTTGTTTTGGAAGCACTGTTATGAAGTATCTTACACTTATTAGTACAAGCCTGTTGTTGTCTGGTTGTGCCGCTATAAATCCACAGATCTCGGAGGTATTTCCTAAATACCATGATGCGAAGAGTAACGAAATTGTGGCGGTTACAGAAGACCAGTTTCCCCTGTCCTCCAGAATGAGTTACCCAGAAACGAGCAGTGAACTTCCCGGCGGATCCAATGAGGCGCTTTACAGCTTTATGATATCCAATCTGGACATAAAAAAGGCGCTACGGCTCTTTTCACGGGCATACAGCCTCAATATGATTATAGATGCGTCATTGCAAGGTACGCTTAACGTAGAGTTTTATGATCTACCCCTTCATCAGGCTATGTCTCTGATGCTGGATTCGAACAACTACTACTGGAGAACCAAAAACGACCTTATTCATGTCGCGTCTGAAGAAACCCGTCAGTTTTCTGTCGACTATCTCAGGTTGTCGCGTACCGGTACAGGTACTTCGACAGCAAAAGTTAGTTCCGGTAGCGCTACGAGTGGGGGAAATAGTAGTGGTAGTGGTAGTGGTAGTGGTGGAGATACTGATGCAGGCACGATTGTAATCGGTCACAAGGATGAAATAGATTTCTGGAAGGAACTTGAAATTCAAATTGATGAGCTGTTGAGTGCCGAGGGCCGAGTTGTAATTAACAGTTTGTCTGGAACCATTCAGGTGACAGATCAACACAAATATGTAGAGGGTGTGGCGATCTATCTTGACCATCTTAATCGTGCCATACATCGTCAGGTAGATATAGAAGTGCAAATTCTTGAAGTCACTTTAAATGATTCGCAAGCGTTGGGAATTAACTGGTCGCGTTTGGCGGCCGCAGCCAATTTGGGGAAAAATCTCGATTTTAACATTGGTGGAATTATAGAATCTCCAGCTGGAGGAATATCCGCGCTGCCAGCAGTGCTGAATATCGCTGCAAGTAATATAAGTGCTAATGGCGATAACAGGCTCAGCGCCATTGTTAATGCACTGGAAGAACAGGGAAGTGTTGAAATAGTGTCGCAACCACATGTGCGAACGATGAATAACCAGACATCACTAATCAAGGTGGGTACAGACAGAACATTTTTTCGCAAGGAACAGCAGACAGATTCAACGTCAGCCGGATCTATTTCTACGTCAACGGACGTACCCCAGGTGGTCACCGAAGGCGTAGTCCTTTCGATTACGCCTCAAATATCTGAAAATGGATGGGTAATTATGGATATTTCGCCGGTGGTTACGCGTGTGTCCAGTGTCTCTACCGTTGAAAACGATAACGGTGTAATTCAATCGTCCGCTCCCAACCTGGATGTATCACAAGTGACTTCCATGATTCGTGGAAAGAGCGGAGATACCGTAGTGGTCGGCGGTTTGATTCAGACGCTGGATAGCCATACACGACGTAATGTCCCAGGGTTTAAATTTATGCGGGCGCTCGTTGGTGGTCAATATCGTGCGATACAGCGAAAGGAGCTTGTCATGTTACTTACACCGACAATAGTAGCGCAATGATGCGCATATTCAATAGACAATCGCTGACTGCAATACTTGTTATAGTTTGCAATCTTGGTGTATCTGCCCAGCAGCAGGCTATCAGTGAAAAAGTGGCAATTCAGAGCGCTACAGCCCAGCTGGTTCTTGATGATGTGGAAGAAACTGGTTTGATAGAGGTAGATCTGCAGGATGCAGAACAGCGCAAGACTGATCAAAAATTGGTGCCGCATCAACCTTCCTTTGCAAAAATTCCGACAAACGCGCGTTCAAAGGTAAAAAATTCCTCCGGGATGGTTCAGGAGTTTGCCAGCATTAAAAAAAAGCTTGATCGTGGAGATCTATTTGTAGCCCACAATCTGTTAGAAGATTTTGTCTCCAGTTGGCCGCGCCACACCCATGCCAGAATTTTGTTGGCGAAACTGGATATTTTGCAAGGCAAGTTCCGTCAGGCACAAACAGTCTTGTTACCTTTGATGTCCGATGATAACTCTGGATGGCAGCCGTGGTTCTGGAGTGCTACTGCGAAACTTAAAGAAGGGCTTATTGAACAGGCCCGTACTGATCTAGAACAGGCGGTAACACGTGATGCCAGTGTGCCCGACATCTGGATACAAAAGGCAGCTGTTGAACAAAGAAGCGGAAATCACATAGCCGCAGTTCAGTTGTTGCAGGTTGCCCGACAACTGGCACCAGGTAATCCGCAAATTCATCTGAGTCTTGCATTTAGCAATGAGCAACTCGGTGCGTATTCTTCTGCATTAAAAAACTACCAGAAGTTTGTACAAACTTCTAAGGACACAAAACTCAATCACTACCAGCCGAGCGTCATTCGCCGAATTTCGGAACTGGTTGCTGCCTTGTAGTAGATGGTTAAGTGCTTGGCTGGTCTCCTTGCGGCGGAGCGTCACCCGGTTCCCGTAGCGCCTTTGGAGTTTGCTTTAAGCTGCACAACCTTGGCCTGAGATTTAGCTACTGCGGCGTTGGTCTGGCTGGCGACAAATGATCGATTCCTGCCCGACGCTTTGGCTTTGTACAAACATTGGTCGGCAATTTCCACCAACTTCTCCCAACTATCTGGTACGGAGTCACCGCCCATTACGTTGGCTGCGCCACTACTTATAGTTACAATGTTAAAGTTGCTTTTCGAATGGGGTATTCTTTCGTTTGCTATCACAGCGACCAGTTTGGCGGAGGCAATTTCTAGTTGTTGCACACTAATATGGGGGAGTACCACCAACAATTCCTCTCCACCATATCGATACAATCGATCCGACTTGCGAATATTGGTTTTGAGGAGTTGGGCAACCTGTCTCAGTACATCGTCTCCCGATTGGTGGCCATAATGATCATTGTAAGGTTTAAAGTTGTCGACATCGATAAGCAGGATGGAATACGCTTCTTTATACCGAACTGCACTCGCGTGAATATGACCTAAATCCACCTCCATTGCTCGACGATTACCAATTTCCATCAAGTGGTCTTCCATTGATAATGCTTGCAGCTCTTCATTCACTTTTTGCAATACATCTACTTTTTCCGCGATTGCATTTTCGATAATTTCTGTCTGCAGCTCCGTAACATGGTAGTGGGCATTGGCTATGTCTGTCTGGGTAATCAGACCTACCAGTTGCTCATTATCATCCACCACCGGCAGGTGTCGTACGCCTTCAGCCCTGCTGACAACCAGCGCATCAAACAGTGTTTCATCTTGCTTGAGCCGTATGATGGGAGAAGTCATAATATCGAATACGGGGCAAGATAGATCAACTTGAACGAGATCGTTGTTGAGTGTTTTTACCAAATCGCGTTCGGTTACTATCCCTATTGGTATACCGTCCTGTTCAATAACTATGCAGGAGAATTCGTTTTTGACCATTAGTTTGATTGCATCGCGCAGGGGTGCATTTTTTTTTAAACAAGTAACTGTTTCACTCATCAGAGATTTGACGTAAATTTCTTTCACTTCTGCTAGCCTCCAAGCCTAAGATAACACTTACTAATTACTGGTTGGTACAATGTCATCTGCTTCAACACAGTTTCCCCTATGCGATATATCGGCAGCTTGTCGAAAAGCCTTAGAAAAAAGTCAAAATTTTGTCGTATCGAGACGGTTAAAATTTAGTAGGGTAACCAAATATTGTTGTAATGCGAGGCCTTTGGTAGGCATCGAAATCAAAGCGCCATATTTGAGCGAAGATTGTGGCGCTGCATTTTCATCAGAACCTTGTGAAGTTTTTTCTTGTCGGCGGGGGGAAGCTGTAGAAATTCTATGCCCACCCTACCTATTTTATTCTTGCTGGTATTGCTGTGAAATTGATGATACCTGACCACGGCCTTGCACTTTAGCGGGTCGAAGCCATCCAGGTGAATAGTACAATCGATACTGTTATTGGTCTCAAGCGAAAAGTGCTTGTCCTGAAAACGAAGACAAGCACCGGTTTTCGAGATATTTTCACACCGCACCTCAACGGGCTTTCCATTTGCCATCGATATTTGTACAACAGGGTTTTCTGCCAGTTTGATATGGATGCGATAGTAGGCCCTCTTGTCCAGATGCTGAATTTGTGCGGGTAAGGCTATTTGGTGGTATTCAAAACCAGCATCATCCCAACATTGAGCTAAATGAATGGAATTAAAGAGGTAGGTTGTACCTTGATAGCGAATACGAAATTCAATGGTTTGCCCCGGTTGTAACAAAAGGTTGCCAGTTTTGGGTACTAACTGATCAATACATAGTTGGTTCTGTTTAGCTTTTAGCAGGTAGGAAGTAAAGAGATCCGCGCCTTTATGCGTTGTAACGGACATCGGAGTTCGAAATTTACGAAATGTTTCCAGAACGGCGAAAACTGCTTCGGCTGATTCCATAGTTTGCAGAGATTCTGACATGGCCTGACTGTGTCGCTTAAGCCTCTCCCAGTGACCGGGTGGCTGGGACATCGGATGTATCGCCCTGGCCAGAATAAGTAGGTGCGCTGACTTCAGTCTGACGGATAATATTCAGAGCTCCTCGGGTCTGCATTTGTCTTTGTCGGATCAGGTGGCCATTACTATTGTTAATGTCACTGCATTGCTGTGCCAGGCTGGTAAGGTGGTCAAAGGCTGCTAACAAACTGTTGGAGTTTTCGCAGGTAGCAATGAACTGCAGCAGACCTTCATTACTACGATCAAATGTGTGTTGAGCGGTAAAATTTTGGCGTTCCAGGGTTGCGTTGGCCTGGGTTTCCAGGGCCTGGTTTTTGGCTGCCGTGATTCGCTCAATAGCATCGATGTCAGCTGCTAGAAGCGAATCATGTTCCTGTGTGAGGATGCCTAGCAATTGTTGTAAGCACGCTATTTCTTGGCCGAGTAATAAAGAGAGTTGTTGGGCCATTGAACTAGCGGTCACGTTTTTCGATGTTGATTAAGCTGTCTACAATTTTTGCGGTGTTTATCTGATAGGCTCCGCTGGCAATTGAGGCCTTAATGGCTGAAACACGATTGTTGTCAATGTCAGGGATTTTGGCCAGGTTTTCCTCCAGTTTAAGCATTTCTTCAGCGCTACGAGTAAGAGTCACCGTGTCGCCTTTAACGTTTGGAGCATTCGGAATCTGCGCCGAGCTGTCTACAGCTTTGTCCTGCAAACGGTTCGCTTGTGCAGTGCCCTGATTCAGGTCGACGCCTGGTTGTTTGATGTCCATATTGTTGTCAATCGCTTTCATAATGTTAACTTGCTAGTTATTAGTATCGGTCGAATATTAGAATTCTTTAGTAGCCATTGTTAATTATGGCACGCGAACTGTTCCATCGGAAAGGGCAATCCCCTCAACCCGCCTGCCTGAATTGAGGTTTACCACAGTTACCCGTTTACCCGCTACGGCATCCTTTAGTGCTTTGCCTTGCGTTCGTACCTCTAAGCCACCCAGGCCGGTAATCAATGTTACCTGCTGGCCCTTAATGACCACACGGGGTAAACGCAACTGGTTAAGTTTAAAGGGCACTCCAGCATCAATAGGACGGGTCAGTTCCATACCTATTATTTTGTCCACATCGTAAATAATCCCATTGGGCATGTTCTGTAAGGGCTGGTTAATCAGGTGCAGATCGCTCTTGCCAATAACCGCGTGGCGACCCAATGGGCTGGTTAAAACGGGAACAGCCTGTTGTGCACTGACACTGGTACGTACATAAATTGTCCAGGGCTTTGTTCCCGCGCACCGAACACCAATACTTATGGCGCCTAATACTTGATTGTTTTGGGGGGAGAAAGTTGAGAGAGTCTGGTTGCACAGGGGTAGGCGCAAGCGCTTGTCCAAGGGCCGGGTTTCCACCGTTACTTTATCGTATCCTTGACGAAGTGCATTCTCTTTGCTGGCTGATATGGCAATTGCTGTAAGACTGTCCAGAGGCTGGTCTGAACTCGCGTGCATAACATGGGTTGCAGTAGAACACACTGCAAGTAACAGGAATAAGCTCACATGTAAGGACTGACGCCAAAATTTTGTCATTTCTCGCTCAATAATTCCTACTTTGTATTCCTTTAACAGATAAAGCATCTTTCGTGCCAGTTATCAGTTGGTTGTCTCAGCCTTGGCGGCAAGGTTTGCCGTCAAGGCTGGCAATTGCCGCTCTTTAGTCCCAGCAGTGATGTATGTATCGGCATATCTCATTGATATACATAGATATTATTTCTTGGCACAGATTGTGTATAGAGAGGTGTAACGGGGGATATCAAGGAGATATTTTATGAATGCGATAGATAAGGTTTTTGGTGTTTCCCCACAGGTGTTAACTGTGCGTGCCCAGCGTACAGAGCTGATTTCCTCCAATTTAGCGAATGCCGATACGCCAGGGTATAAGGCACGCGATATCGATTTTGGTGACACGATGCTTCGAGTTCGAGGTGAGGGCGAGGGCTTGCAGAAAACCAATGCACGCCACTTAAACGCGCACAGCATTGGCGGTGACGGAATGCAGAGTGAAGTGCTTTATCGCATGCCTTTACAATTGTCTCTGGATGGCAACACCGTAGAGACGCATCGAGAGCATTCCGAGTTTATGGAGAACGCTATTCGGTATCAGGCGAGCCTGAATTTTCTGAACGGTCGCATTAAATCCATATTGCTGGCACTGAGGGGAGAATAGAGGTGAGTTTATTTAATGTATTTGATATTTCTGGAACTGCGCTGTCGGCGCAAAGCGTACGACTAAATACTATTGCCAGTAACTTGGCCAATGCCGACGTTATCGGAAGTAGCCCAGAAACTGCCTACCATGCCAGATACCCGGTTTTTTCTGCTGTATACGACCAGGTTGCGTCTGGTGGGATAAGCGGAGGGGTCAGAGTGGACGGAATTGTTGAAAGTACAATAAGTCCGCGTAAGGAATATGCCCCCAATCACCCGCTTGCCGATGATGGGGGTTTTGTCTATTTATCTAACGTCAATCCGGTAGAGGAAATGGCAAATATGATTTCTGCTTCCCGATCCTATCAGAACAGCGTCAAGGTAATGGACACGACCAAGCAGCTGATTATGCGCACGCTGAGTCTCGGCAACTAACCAATGGAAACTTAACTATGGAATTAACGCCAGGCATCTCAGATCTGTTTCCGACAAGCTCTTCAGTTGCTGGGGGAAAAAATAATGTCGATGAGCTGGGGCAGAAAGATTTTATGACCTTGATGGTAGCCCAGTTGGAAAATCAGGATCCCACTAAACCGATGGACAATTTTCAGTTTCTGGCTCAAATCGCCCAATTTGGCACGGTTTCCGGAATCCAGGAGCTGCAGCAAAGTTTTAGCAGTCTCTCTGGTGCTCTCTATGCTAATCAAGCTCTGGACGCCGCCGGGCTTATCGGCCGGCAGGTAGCGACAAGCTCCAATGTCGGCGCTTTAAGTGAGGGCGGTGTGTTGGGTGCAACCGTTGATCTACCTAATGATGCAAGCAGCGTAACGCTTTATGTGCAGGACATGAATGGCCGTCTGGTGCATAGCCAGGCGATAGGGCCGATGAATGCAGGTGAGGTAAAGGTGCAATGGGACGGTACTGATGGTGAAGGCAACTTTTTACCTCCCGGTCAGTACAGGATTAGTGCCGAGGCCATGATTCGTGGGCAGAACCAGGCTGTTTCGGTGTATGCCCATCATCTGGTTGAGTCGATTACCGTTGATGGGGGAGGTTCTGGTCTGTTGTTAAATTTGGCTGGAGGTATCCAGGTGGGTATGTCCGGCATTAGAAGTTTTTTGTAGGTTCATTAAATTAGTCAGGAGTAGAAGGTTATGGGCTTTGATACCGCGGTTTCTGGAATTAAGGCGGCAACAGCTGATCTGAGTGTTATCGGAAACAATATTGCCAATAGCTCTACAACGGGTTTCAAAAGCTCGCGTGCAGAGTTTTCCGATGTTTATGCCACTAACTTGCTGGGTGGGGGCAGCAACGCAATTGGCCAGGGGGTTAACCTATCGGGGGTTACCCAGGAATTTACCCAGGGTAATATCAGCTTTACCAATAACGCCCTGGATCTGGCTATCAGCGGCAGTGGTTTTTTCCTGCTCAGTGACAATGGCTCATCACTTTACACGCGAGCTGGTAACTTTCAGGTCGATCGAGAGGGTTTTGTTGTTTCGGGTGAAGGATACCGTCTTCAGGCTTTTCAGGCCAATGACCAGGGCGATATTTCTGGCCAGGTGGGAGATCTGCAGTTAGATACTTCGTTGATTGATCCCAATCCAACCGGCGCTGTAGATATAGCCACCAACCTGGATTCGCGCGAGACGCCACCTGTGGTGCCTTTTGGTGGCCCCTTTGATGCTTTTGCGGTGCCGCCCACTGCACCAGACCGCGACTCCTTTAATGCTACGACCTCTACCACGATCTATGATGGTCTGGGGAACTCTCACGTGGTTAGCCTGTATTATGTAAAGTCAGCCAATCCCAATGAATGGCAAGTTCACTCGCTGGTGGACGGTGTCACAACCTCTGGCCCGGATACAATTACCTTTCAGTCTAATGGCCAGTTTGACCCCTTGACCTTGCCGGTAGAATTAAATATCGCAGCTTGGAACCCATTGAATTCAGCAGGATTGCCAACAGGTGCGAGCGCGCAAAGTTTTAACGTGTCATTGTCGCGATCTACTCAATTTGGTTCCGAGTTTTCAGTGAGCAGCATTACACAAGATGGCTTTTCTACAGGCCAGCTCAGTGGGCTTGAAATTGATCCTTCGGGGGTTGCATTTGCTCGTTACACCAACGGGCAGGCTCGAGCGCTGGGCCAGGTTGTGGTAGCTGGATTTGCCAATCCCAACGGATTGCAGCCTTTAGGCAACAGTGACTGGGCCGAAACCTTCGCGTCGGGTGCTGCTACGCTTGGCCAATCAGGCACTTCTGGTTTGGGGGTGCTTCAGTCTGGCGCACTGGAAGATTCCAATGTGGAAATTACCGAGCAACTGGTCAATATGATCGTAGCCCAGCGTAATTTCCAGGCAAATGCCCAGGTGATACAAACTGAAGATGCCGTTACTCAAACAGTAATCAACTTGCGTTAACCTGGTGGGCTGAATTATGGACCATTTTATCTATATTGCTGCATCCGGGGCGAGTGAAGCTATGTTTTCCCAGGCCATTAATGCGCACAATTTGGCGAATGCCTCAACAACGGGGTTTCGTGCAGATTTGCTTGTGGCACAGAGCGCGCATTTATCGGGTGGTGGATTAGAGAGCCGGGTTTTTGCGGGCGTCCAAAACCAGGGTATAGACTTTCGCGAAGGTGCAATCAACGTGACTGGAGGCGAGCTGGATGTCGCCGTCAATGGGCAAGGCTGGCTGGCAATTTTGTCACCGGATGGCACGGAGGCATATAGCCGGCGAGGTGATATG
>Ga0256847_1001069_pt1 | contig 14985 bp, 9 predicted proteins | sample TeddybearmetaG_FD_189099 | JGI IMG/M metagenome (GOLD analysis project Ga0256847, IMG submission 189099) | Hydrothermal vent microbial communities from East Pacific Rise, Pacific Ocean - Teddybear | ecosystem: Environmental > Aquatic > Marine > Hydrothermal vents | place: Pacific Ocean: East... | reverse complement strand
CGCACACTCAAATTATTATCTGACAGCAACGGCTCCAACAACTTCAAAACCTCGGCTTTCCCCCCTTCCCCCGTCGATAACTCAATCACACCTTCTATCGCTTTCAAACGCACACTCAAATTATTATCTGACAGCAACGGCTCCAACAACTTCAAAACCTCGGCTTTTCGAAGTTCGGGAATAACCCATTGATTCAACACCCCCACAGTAAAAAGCCTCACATCCTGACTATCACTTTTCACCCACTGGGCAAGCATTAAAAACACATCGTCATCATAACCTTGAATCCACGAACGGAGTGCTGTAGAGAATTCCGTTCGCAATTTGTCACCTTGTTCAAAGGTCGGCATTAACAGACTGATATTTTTTTCTGCAAAAACATTTTTGCCATGCTCAACCAACAAACGAGCCAATTGACGGCCCATTTCTGGCCGTGCTTTTGTGACGGACTGTAACGTTTTCATGACATTTTGTGAATCTAACCTAAACTGCTTACCCAGCTCTATACTGATCTCTTCATACCAAACGGTATTGTCCAACGACAACAAGACAGCCTCAACATCTGACCAACGCCCCAAACGGCCTAACACCTGAATTTTTTGACTGGGATTTAAGCTTGGCAATATGCGTTCCAGCCATTGCGCTCGACTGTCTGCCTCCGAAACTAAATACAGTGGCGGCATAGACGCCACCCCAAAGTTCAAATCTTCGGTTGTAAACCCCGTGTCTAAGTATCGTTTACCCGACAAAAATCCCGGTAAATTTTTAAATAAAGGCCAACCCCGGTTCAACAAGACCGGCTCAGTACCCGTTTTCACGATTTCAAAATGAGCAGTTGTCCACTGTGTGACGATTAACGATGACACTAACGTGGTTAACGTGATCGCCGCGTAGAAACCCCAAGTACGCCGCAACAAACGCGAGATCATTTTTTGTTGCTCGGCCTGAAAATTTTCCTTATTACACCGTATGGCCAAACGAAATTCGTGCCAACGCGACAAAAACCACCGGTTTAAATCCAAAGACCGCTCAAGAACACTCACACCAATTGCCTGCGAGGTGGTCGACACCAAAGCCGGTTTCACCAGCTCATCATGCACCAATTGGTAAGATAGGGCATCACTGACCATTCGCTGTTCAATCACATTCGCACGGATTAAATCATCGATAATGGCGTTAACTTTAATCGCCTTTATGCGCGTTTCTTGAACGATTAGTTCGGCTGAACATAACCGCATACTGGGTGGGTCAGTTGGCGTCACCAAACACCGAAGTACCTGACGGGCGAGTATCGAATGCCGGCACAGATCCAGCACCGCATTCATATAACTTTGGATTAACCCGGTCAGACCAATCTGGATGTATTGGTCATTTTTGTGAATGTGGCGCAAATACAATCCCGCAGCAACCAGTTGGATTTCAACAGAGCGCACCCCCTTACCGGTTGATGCTAAATCCTGTATTACCTGCTTAACCAGGCTGCCTTCCCAATCTGTGTTGGCCGTTTTGCCAATATTTGCCAGCACACGTGCCGCATCACTTGGCCTCAACCAGCGTAATTCATAGCGATTTTTTCTCGCTAGCGGCAGAAAATCCACGTATAGATGCGGGTCAAATTGGGTTAAATGCCACAACGTATCCGCCCGCAACACCAGAATACAGCACAGTGGTGTTTCAACATCCTCAATCAAGTTTGCAATCGCGCGTAAATACGCATCAACCTGGGCTTTCGGTTCTAAAAACAACCGCTCGAACTGATCTAGAATGACGATGTTGCGTTGTTTCTGCGCACGCAAGGTGGAGCGGATGGATACCCACACATCTTGGTTTACTGAGTGTGCCAAGCCCAGCACACGACATAACTCCGCAGCAGGGTTTTGATAATGCAATTGGCGGAAAATAGCATACCCCTGATTCCTCAGGGATGGCATCAAAGCTGCTTGCACAAACGAGCTTTTGCCAACCCCGGTTTGCCCCCAGAGCGTTACACATCGCACTTCACGGTCAAATATCCGATCATTTAGCTGCCGCAAGTCTTCCTCACGACCAACGATTTTATCCGTTTCGGTTAATGCCGATGCGCCTTTAAACAACGACCATGCGATGGTCTCATTGTTTAACCTAGCTGAGCGGTTAGCCGCCGCCTTTCGTGCCCCCCACCAGGCTTGCAGGAACCAACGTTTTTTGTGTGTTTTCGCCCAAGACATCAACGCTTGGAACGTAACCTCCGCTAAACCCCACGACTTTAAGTCAAGATACAGCTCAGCTAAGCGTCGATACCCTTGCCCCATCTGTTCGGTTGGCTGCTGCGTGGGATTCAAAGCACTGGCTTCATCCAATAATTCCCGCAGACAAGCTGCTTGCTCGGTGTTATCCCCTTGGGTCGCATTAATCGCTGCAACCAATTGGGTGTGTATCTCTTCAGAATCCAATGGGAAATAAACAAGGCCGGACTGCCAGGACACAAAATCCGGTGCCAGACTTTGCAGATAAAGCATTTCCACTTGCGGTAAAAAAATCACCACCGGATGCGGAAAACAGGTGGCAAAATGTTCCCGACCGAGGTTAAAAATCGAGATCAGAGAACTTTCCGGCTGCTCGGATAAAGGCTTATCCAATGCAATACGCTGTTCCCAATCGGTTAATAACAAGGCAAATAACGCATCCGTTTTCGCCTCAGCAAAAGCCAGAGTTTTCAGTTGATCAAAAAATGCGATGGAAAGATTATTCAGGTCTAAGCGCGTATCTTGCAAGCTAACAACTTGCAATAAGCCCTCACTAAGCTGTTGATGCAAGCTGCGGAGAATGCGAGGGCGCTGCTCGGGCACATCATACTCAGCAAAATACAACGAAAACCGGCCTTGTTGGCCTAATGTGGTCTGCGCAATCAGTTGCTGGAGGGGTAACATGGCGTTAACAATTCTTCACGAAGAACGAACCAACGGGGAAATGCCATACCAAAAAACCCCATCGTAATATTCATACACAAGGCGTTGATTAAACAAAAACCCACGCTCTTCCTCTGTAATCCCATCCAAATCATGCATTTTATCAATGTACGCCAAACTCTTGCGCACATCCTTGGCGGCCAAGCGCGTTTTCGCCGCCGCTTGTTGCAGGGTGGTTTCGAGCACATCCTGAGTCAACGGTAAACCCTCAAACATGGCCAGACTACAGGCATTGCGAATCATCGACAGTAACGAGCGCATGTGCCCCCCGGAATCAAGGTATAATTGTTTTAACGCTTTGGGGTCTGCCAATGTGGTGGCTTCAGGCACCTGCGCCATCCGTTTGTCCACAACGTCTTGTAAAACCTGAAGCCCGATGTCATTGTCATCGCCGTTGCGATCCTTCACTGCAATCGATGGCAGCGTCACCACACTGCCTCGATACAAATCCGTCAATTGGGATTCATGCGCACGGGCCAACTCTAATTTGATCGTATACAACATATGGCAAGGCAATGCAGACAGCTGCGTGGCCTGGCCCAAAAACATGCGTTGGTCTAAAAATTGCCCATCTTTTTTCACGGCGGGGATTTTTTCGAAACCATCCATCATGATGATCAGGTGTTGTTCGGGTAACAACGCTTTCAGATGCGTTAAATAGCGCTTAACCATCATCGGCAAAGTCGGCTCACTGGCTTTTCTTAATAACGCCCTAATGCGCAAACGTTCATCCGGGGAGTTTCTTAAAGTCTGTAAAATGCGGCCAAATGGGTCTTGCTCCGAATGAAACAAATTATCCATTTTCAAATAACCGATACGCAGAATCCACAGCCAGATCTCTTCAAACACGCCTTCACGCATGGCTTTTTCGTGCAGGGGGTAAAATGCTTGATCGGCAATCGCCAAAATGGCCAGCAGAACTTCCTCATACGCCACATTGCCCAAATCCAACAGCGTGGCCATATCGCCATAAGCCGTCGCGCCGCCATGCTCATCCAACTTGCCCCTGAGTTGATGCAAGATGGAGGTTTTTCCATCCCCAAACGCACCACTGAAAAACACCGTGTTGGGTTCATCACTCAACAACGGCATCATCATTTGTTGCAGCATGCCTTTGCTGCCACGCGCCGACAAGGTATCGACATAACGCGCATCATCACTACGCGCAATGAACTCTATGGGATCAAATGCGTTATACACTTTTTGTAGTATTGTGGAAGAGGACATCACAGGCACCTATGACCTAAAATAGAATAGAAAGAGTATAAGAAAGCCGTCTACACTCTTCAGTAACCTTTGGCTTTTATAGCCAACTCAGCGTGCAGCCTATCAATAGGGACACGACCATACAAGGCGTAAGCTAATGAATCCATTCAATTCTATTGTAGTCGAACTCAGGTGACTTGTGGCTTTCAATGAACAACTGCGCCCAGAAGCACAAGCGTTAGGGTATGACGACCTCAACCATGCCCAAGTCCACGCTTTAGGCAAAATCATACGCTTGTTGTATGCGGCAGTCTGTCGCTTAGACCAACACGACAAATCACCACAAGACTTTGCCTTACTGCATGGCAACACCCACCAAATTATGTTTTTATCCGGCGTCCGCGGCAGCGGCAAAACCACGGTGTATTTATCCTTACGACACGCATGCCAAACACCCGAGTTATGGTGTGGCCATAAGCAGCTAAATACAGATCTACAACCGATGCTACACACATTACACAGCCGATTATTGTGGTTGCAGCCCATCGATATAGAGCTGCTGTTACACCCGTCCTTTTTTCTGTGCAAAATTCTGGCCCGAATTGATGACGAAACAAGCTCAAAAAATGCCCAACAAGACCTTTTAAGTGCCAACAATGCCTACCAGGATGCACTCAACCAACTGATGCAATTTAAGAACGACGTGGCCTTGTCGTGGCCAGGTAATTTATTAGAACAGCGCGCCAACCTGTCGCCAGACGCTTATTCCATGGCCCTGATGCGCTGGGAGCAAGGGCGCTTGTCGATAACACAGCGTTTTTGTGATGTCTTGGATGGGTTAGCGCGGCATGCTTTCCAAGGCCATTCCGTGCAACAGCCCTTATTCCTATTACCCATCGATGACTTTGACCTCAACCCCTCATGCACCAAAACCTTGCTGAATATTTTACGCACCATCAGCGTGCCACGTTTTTTTTGTTTGGCACTGGGTGACGTACAAGTCGCCGAGCAAATGATTGGCTTAGAGATCTCCGGGCGCATCACACGCTTATCCCAACAAGCCAACAAGAACGGCTTACTTTACCCCGCAGCAAAAGAAGTGAATGCGACCACCGGGAGCTTGACGGCAACCGCCATTCGTAAATTGATTCCGCAGGGACAACGCATTGAGTTAAAAATCTTAACCATTGATGAAAGCCTGCACTTTTCACCACCACGCACCCATGCAGACACCATTGAAACCTTGATGCGCAATATCTCTTTGGAGAAAACCTGCCTCAGCCGCAGTATCAGCATCTTTGATTTTCTGTTTCCCAGCCCCCCGACATTAGCGGGTGGATGGCACACCCCGCCACAGCCAGATAACCCCGCCAAATATACGCCTTATGCAGGGCAATACCTATTCCAAGCACCCCCTCGGCGCATCATGGATCATTGGTTCGCCTTGCTGACCTTATCTCAACGCGAGCCAGACCCCACGCAGGAATTTGAGCTTGAGCTTGAGCTTGAGCTTGAGCTTGAAATCGCCCATTTTCTGGTGAAAGAAATCCAACGCCACCTGAAAGAACAACCAATAGACGGCGCAACCCACCAAAGCATTACCGACAGCTTCACACCACACGGCTTTAACCTGCGCGCCAGTGGGCTCGTGGTGGTTGACCATCAACCCGTGACCAACACTTTACGCCTCACACATGCCACCTTAGTGCTGCGCGACCCGGCCCCCTTGGCCCTGGCCTTACCCGCACAAAATGGGCAAACAAGCATCGTCATCAAGCGAGAAACCGCCAGTTATTTTATTTTACTGCATGATTTAGCCACCTTTGCATCCAGCAATGATGATGTAACACACTCCCCCGTGCCGGCTCGTTTGAATTGGGCCAGCACACGATGGCCAATCGGCCTATTAGATACCTTGCACTTGTCTTGGGCTGTTCCCAATTGGCCTGATTTCAGGCGCATGGATCGCTTCGGGTGGTTATGGACAGAGCTAAAATCCAAAATAGACCCAGACAAACCTCAGCACTATTATTACGCTTGGTTTTGTGCCTTTACGGCACTCTATGCTGAATCACTCCCGAACAAAGACTTCACTTGGTCACTGCCCAGCGCCTTGACCAAAACCGCCTTGGTGCAATCTATTCGGCCCATCCTGAAAGAAAACAGCGTCGATAGTTGGAAATGGCTGATAGCGTCCGCACTGCTATTTTCGCCAGAATGCGGCTGTGAAACCGAGTGGTGTAACAGCATCATTACTTTAATGAGCAATCATTGGCAGACCAAAGACATCGCCCGAGCCATACGCCACAAGCGCGCCAAACGGTTACACGCTTTTCAGTCAAAAAACGCATTGATCAGTGGCTTATCGTTGATCGTCCCGAATGCCATCGGAGAGCAGCTACAAGCCTCATTGGCATTATTGCGGCTAAAATTAGTGGATTTGAGTGGGTTGTTGAAATGGCCACTTGCACTACAAGAAGCACAAACACTGGCTGGTTTAAATGACATCACGCAAACCACCTATCTGGCGGATCTTAAAGCCACGTTAAAGCGCATTGAAAGCTTAGAAATCCTAATGTTAAGCTTCATCATCGAAACCAAAGGGCAGCTCAGTGAAGAGGTCAAACGCCTAAGCCAACTGCGTTTTGACGAATGCCAAGGTTTGGTCAAGCGCATCCAGCGTGAACTCTCCGAGCAAAATTACAGCTTATTGAATGACCAATGGCTTGCCTTTGGCAAACAACACCCGCTCAACCAACTCGGTGATGGCCTACTCTGCCCGAGTGCAGAAGAATACGAACCGCTGCTACCAACCCACTCGTGAGCGCCCGCCAATCGTCCCTGCCCTTAGAACACCTGATCGCAGAACTGTCCGCTTTCCCCATCGCCTCAGAGAGTGCCTTCCGTTTAGGTGGCTGTGTGTTAAACGCGAATCAAAACGCGCTCTGGCTCGCAGCGGAAAAACATTTGCTCAGTCATTTCCCCGGTTTCGGTGTGGATGAGATCGTCGCCTTGCGTGACCAACTCTGGTTTTCCCAAGACAACCCGGTCAACCTAGACGCCTACTTAACAACGTTATCGCAACGCTGTGCAAACCCAGACCAACAAAAAGACTTGTATGGTTTGGCACCCTCCTGGGTCACCATCCGCCGCATACAACGCTGGATGACCTTTGCTCTGCCCAGAGATTTAACCTCCGCTGGTTGTGGGGGCAACAACTGGTCAGCAAAAACCCATCGCTTATCCCCTTTGGTGTACCGAAATTTACAAGACCATGGTTATGCAGAAACACATTTGCATATCGGTGCAGCCATCACGTTCCCATTACTCTGGGTCACTCTGCTACAAACCATTGCCTCGGATGACACCGCAGAAGTCGCTTTTAGCAGCCCCAATGCCGACTTTGACAGCGGCCAACAACTGGCTCCTTGGCTCCTGCGCGCTTGCATTGTGCGTTATGTGCTGGCGGCTTTTTTAGCCTACCGCAACCACGTTAACCCCAAGGCCAATTTTGCGACTTACCTCACGGATATCGTCATCCCTAAAATCACCGACAAAGGCGGTGCTACGTGGGGGGTATTAATGCAACAAAGCCATCAGCAACTGTTAGCCGGGCACCTGCACGGGGACACCCACTGGCGCTTATTACAACAAATGTATAAAGGCTTAACCGGCCTCAAAAATGTCGGTTTTCCAGAGGCAATCAACGACATTTACGCCTCCGACCCCATTACCACGTTGGTTGGCGGTGCGGATGCCACCATCAGCGCAGAAAAGCGTTTTATGATCGCCGCCTTGGCGTATAAAGAGGATGATGCGTTATTTAAGCGGCTGTTCTGGCAGGTCATGCGCTTGCGTAATTGTTTTTACCGCCACGTGGTACAGCGCCCGATGACCCCCGGCTTACAATGGTTTCTACGTTTTTATGCGCGCATGGGGCCAGCCAAATATCCACTCAGCTTAGCTTCACACATCACCAGTGCGGCCAAAATTCAAGGCTGGGGCCAAGGTTTGCGTGCATTGGAAATCCGCTTAGGCCTGTATAGCGATACATCCGCTTTATTCAATGACCTGAAAAAAATGGATGAAGTCCGAGCACAATTGAGCCAACCCGGTGTCACCGCCGCAGAATTCGGTGTCATTTTTCACTTTATCAAACAACGCGCGGCACACAACGTTGACCCTGGTGCCTTCAACCAACACGGTTATGCAAACCCCAGGCAAGGGGAAAATCAGGGTTATCGATACGCGGAATTTTATCGCAGCAAAAAACTCGAAGCCATCACCTTATCTCAACTGTTGCAAAATGTTCCAGTCTCGTTAGAGCTCATTAGAGGCCTGGATGTGTGTACCGATGAACTCGGCATCCCCAATTGGGTGATTGCGCCTTGCTTACGGCTGGCCAGAGTAGGCGGCAAAATCGCCGCAAACAAACTCCTGAGTTACCATGGCATGCGCGTGCCCCCCTTACGCACCACTGCACATGCCGGGGAAGATTTCGTGCATCTATTGAGCGGCCTACGCCAAGTGGATGAAGCCATTCAGCAGTTTGAATTACACGAAGGGGATCGCATCGGCCATGCCATCTCTCTGGGCACAGACCCTGCGTTGTGGTGCCAAAGTATCGGGCGCATTCTGCTCAGCAAAGAAACTCGCTTGTTGGATTTGGCCTGGGAATGGGGCTGTTATAGCCAAAAATGCGCGTGCGCCCCGGCCGGTCGGGAGGTTGTGATTCAACAGGAATTGGCGACATTATCGCGCGCGATTTTTGACACACCGATGACGCCCTATGAAGCGCTGGAATTTTATAACGACCTCTACGATGCACCCAGGCTGGCCAGCGCCGGTTTCCCCGATGGCCTGGCACACCGGCCCGCCGAAGCCATCCTGCCGAATGACCATCGGCAGCAACATTTGGTCACCTTTCTGACTGACCCGCGCTGCTTCAAAACTTGCCATGAATTAACCTGGATCGAACCACGCGATGAGTTACCGGCCTTAACCGCATTACAAAATGCATTGCGGCATAAAGTCGGCAAACGTGGGATTACAATTGAGGTTAATCCATCATCTAATTTATTAATCGGCAATTTAACCGATTTAGAGCGCCACCCGTTGTGGCGTTTACGCCCACCGCGTGGCAACAGTGATGTGCCCCCCGTGGCCATTTGTGTCGGCTCGGATGATCCGTTGACCTTCGCCACCGGTATTCGGGAAGAGTATCAACTACTGAATGATGCTTTGGTGTATGCCGGGTTGTCAGACGATGAAGCCAGAGCCTGGTTAGATGACGTGCGCAACACCAGCTTAATGGCCCGCTTCACCCTACAACGCAGCGACAAACCTCTGATCCCGATGATGTAAAAACCCCTAGGGCACAACAGTGACCTTAAGCGTCCGTTTCCCTCATATACCGCCAGTCACCCGGTGTAAATTTGGTCAGCACCTCTTTTATGCTTGCCTCCACGGCTTTAATTGGCTCACTCAAGTGCGCATACCAACTGACATACCGGCCCAGTTGTCGCAACGTTGCATAACATTCAAAAGTATCCTGCCCTCGGTCATCCACAATGCATTGAATGTGCTGCTTTACTCTGTCCAATATTGCTAAATCACCCGTCAGAACAGACGGGATAGAAATACCTTCCGCTTTCAGTATCAAGGCCAAAACCAATAACTCCGCCATATTGCTATGTGCCCAGGCGACGGTTCCAGAGGTTGCCCATTCGGTGTTCTGCTCAGTCAACACATCCAAACGCACGCAATGCCAGACCACCTCCCACTGCTGCGCATAATCAGCTATTTTTTTACCCAAAACCAAGTTCAAAGACAAACATTGAACCCCTGCCCAGCTCGATTTTGGATCCTGTTGATGAGCAGTGTCATACCATTTAAAAGCTGCCCCCAAACAGGCCAGAGAGGCTGCTTCATAACGCATTTGACGCGCCTGATGTTCGGCTTCGGTTTCGCTGGGTTGGATCTCCATCTTAGCCGCAAAATAATACACTTGCCCCATGCGTTTCTCGACACTGGCCAACAACGCCAAACCATCGGTTTTTTGCGCCACCAAACGCTCAAGCCGCCGTTTACCCAGCTTGAGTTTAACCAGCGCTTTTTCCAGGCCTTTTGCGCGGTCATACGCAGATTCTTTGCACGCTTTTTTGACCAGAATAACGCGACCATCTTGCTCATCAAAACCCACGTTCAAATCCTGATTAATCGCATGGTCTGCATGCGTGAAAGCCGCATTCAAACTATTGACCGCCTGCTCCACACTGATTGCCGCCAACTGCGGCTGCAAATCCTCAGGAAAAGCCGCATAAGCCACAATGCTTGCCCAATCATGCGAGTCCGGCACTTGCGTGTTGAGCTGCTGCCTCAGATCATTCAACACATAACGTGGATCATCCCCCCACAATAAACCCGCATACAGCGTTTGCACCATGATGATGGAACCCGCAAACGTGAGGGGAAATTGGGAGGCGATCACCAAGGGAATGTCTGCTGCATGAATATCATGCGCGATACTGGCCCCCACCCCCATCACAGAACCCACGTTGCCACTATCGCAACTGGCCAAGGTGACCACCGACGGATGGGAAAAACCGTCTTCCGGGATATTTTTGTATGTCCTCAGAGCATTGGCCAACTGCACACCGCTCACAACTTTCATTTGGTTTGGGTCTCGGGCATCGTGCAAGGCTAACCCGAAGCGTTTGTCCTCACCTTTTTCTAAAGGTGCACCATGCGCTAAAATGTGTATATGCGTGAAACAGTGTGCCCGGCATATGGCCATAATTGACTCAATACTGGCTTCTGGCAAAAACACCAAATGCTCTTCTACCTTACGTTCACACAGCGCAGAATCATCTTCATCACAATACCAAACCCACGGATCAACGATTTGGCGCAGCGCTAACAAGTGAGACTCTAACGGAATCGGCCCCGCCCCCGGCGGGCTAGCGGCAATCAACAAAATGCGGGGTTTGCTCGGCCATGGTAAGTGCGCCTTGCCCACGCGCCGGACTTTACGCGTCAAACACAAAGGTAAGCTCGGCTGTAACGTCAACGGTTGGCCTGCGCCGGAAAATCCACGGGGTGCATTGGCCAACTCAAAAGGCAACAATGCCAACTCAGAGGCCGACAAGACCAACTGTAGATGGCTGATCGCAGTGTCATCATGTTGATAGTCACACAGTTCCGCGATCAACCCAGGCACCTGCTGCAAAATCTCTGCCAGTGTTTGCGATAACTCGTCGATATTCAATTGACGGGTCTTGTCCGAGCCGTCATATGCAAGGCTTTGCAGGCGGGTTAATAACTGCTGGTGTTCAAAAGGCATGCTGACGGTTTCTGCCGAGTGATTTTCACACAACGCCAAATACCGGGTCAGTGGGGACAATAACTGATTGTGAGCCGGGCCATGCCGCAAAAATTCCAATGTGATGGTACGAATATCTGCCATGAGTAACGCCTGTTATTTGTCAATTTTAGGGAAATTGATGAATCACTTTGTTCGGTTTTCCGCGTTGATTAATGCGCAACAAAGCCCCATAGACCTGGCCATTGTCTTCTTGAATCCGAACACATGCGGGTTTGGTAAACGCCAGTTTTACATCCAATGCCGCCATATTTTTTTTGCCCAACGTCTTAAACACTTTGGCAAATTCCGTTTCACTGCTGAGCATCTCCGGCGTATATTGCATCAGCCTGATCCAAGTCCCACAATTAAAATAATAACCGCCACCATTTTGTCGCACGATGGCGCGTTCAAAATGTGTGTGACCTGCGATCAAAAAATCAATATCCGCGCTGATCTGCTGATCCAAGCTGGTAAACGTACTGTCCTTTTCATCAAGCTTAAAACTGGTGTCTTTTAATAACCCCTCAGTTGCCGCCCTCAACACTTCGGATCGGGGTTTATCCTGAATCCAGTCAAACAACGCGCCCATTTTACCCAGATAAGCCTCTTGCTGATCACCCTTGATGAGGTCAAGCGGGTTATCCCCTCGCTGCAAACGGGCTTCCGTCGCCTGCAACAAAGCCCGAGAGTCAGATGCTGGGCGCGCAAACACTTGGCCCATAAAGTGATCAAACGTTTCCGGCTCTGCCGCCTCTTGCGCCGACCTCGTGGATAAAAACCCGGTCATTGACCTCACCTTATCCCAGGTTAATCTGGCCGCAATCGGTACAATACGGCGGCTGATGTACCCAGCAGAGCCAGGATTAAGCGCAACCAACGTTGGCACAGCGGCTTGCGCCTCAGGCTTGAGCAAGTCAACAAATGGGTATGTAGCCTTCACCCCATTCATCACATCAACCACCAGTTTGGTGCCTGCATTGGGCGTCCAATCTTTATGCGCATGGCCAAAGGTGATGTCTCGTGAGACCCGCCTGAGTTGTTCATAATCCGTCAAATTCCAAGCATCCACTTCATTTCCGTGCACACAGAGGACTTTTTTCCCACCCACGGTGCAAGCAAAACCCGCTCCTTCACAACTGAACATCACCCGGCCTCTGGCTGCGGCATCGTGCCCCGCCAAAAAGTTGCGCAACCACGCTTGCACCCAAGGCAAAGCCAATTCCAAATCATGGTTACCCAACACAACCACCAAAGTCCGTGCAGGGGTTTTAACAAACTTCGCCAAAGCTTTCCAAACCGGCGCAAAGGCACTGTCCTGGGTAATCTTCGACAAAATGCCAATGGCCCCTTCAGGATCAAGATAACGTGAACCCGTCGCATGCGACAAAAAATCCACAAAATCCCCATTGATCACAAACGCCACATCACGCCCCTCCGGCTGTTGCGACAAATGCGTAATAAACTTCCCCAAGGTTGCGCCTAGATTAAACACTTGAAAGTTTTTATCACCGCCCAAATGCAAATCAGAGACGACGTGAATTTCATCGAAAGCAGGCAAGCTTTCACAGACTGTTGACCGGGTCATTCTCATTCACCTTTTGTTTGCGCCCAATAAATGCTGATCGAAAGGACTGTTTTAGCGACACATGGGTTCATGCTCGATCCGCTTGCCCCTCCAGTAATTTCTTAGCGACATCGCGGGCAATCTCTATCGTTTCTGTAATGGTACGACCTTGGGCGACAAGGCCAGGAATATCATCACAGGTGGCGAGATAAACACCCTCTGGTAATTTTTCAATATGTAGATTAACAATCTGTTCCATAAAACCAACTCCACGTTAGACTACACTATATTTAAAACAGCAGGAGCAAAAACACGCTCTTGTGAATAACTCAACTATCCTTATTCAAAATAAAGACAAAAACGGATCGGAATGAAAAAATTAATTTTAGTATTAGCATCTTTTCTGTCAGCCTGCGATTCAAGCACGCTCGAAACGGACGTAGCTAGCCAGCTAATTATAGACGTAGAGAACTCAACAGAAATGGCTCAACTAGGAGGCATTAAAATTAAAGAAGCTTATAATATTAAAATTTCAGAAGCATTAATTTCAAAAGGAGGTTCAGCACCTGAAGGAGCTCCCGTTTACACAGTAAAGGCATGCTTAAAACTCCAAAGCGGTGAACAACTAATCGACCCATGCACAAAAGGAATTGAATCAGTTTATTACATTTTCAAAGATTCATTTGGTGACTGGAAAGCAGTTTATTCTAAGAATTTCAGATAACTACCTGTCACGCTATCAAACACATCACACAATGCCCCAGCCTAGCGGCTCGTGGGAGAAAGTTTTCTCTGCCGCACGTACGCAAAACCCTCAGATTATTTAGGCTTGGTGATTTCCTCTATCGCTTCCTGTGCCTTGCCTCCAGTAACAACCCAGCTAAAAACTGAATGATTTTTCGGGATGGGTTATAACTTCGACCAGCATTGTATAAAATTCATACAATGCACATACAGCCCCAACACCTAAAGACAAAACCTTCTGTTGCATAGATTGACCGCCTATATCGCCTTTTTAGGATACCCATTTCGAACTCAGAAGGTATGATTATCGTTTAGATTCAACCCCACTGAAATCAACTTCAGAAGTGACTGACGTTATTGACTTTGCATATTGCGTATATTTTCACTCCAATTTTTGGCATGATTATAGCCATAATTAAAAATTTCTTCCGACTTACCTTTGCAATCTGAATATTTAGGTTTTTCTGTCACTTTTTTTGCGCCTGCCTGCACCATATACAGCACTTTTGGCCCGCCTAAATCATTACCCAGCGCGTTTGTTATTAGCGTGACATCATTATCAAATGTTTTGCTTTCTTGACCCTGTATATAGTTGCATCGTTTGTTCATAAACCATGCACCCGCGACCTTGCCATATTCATCCAAAGCTGACGCAACAAGCGCCTGCTTAGAGACAGCATGACTTGTCATTGATGCTAAAAAAAAGGTGCTAAAAACCACAACTATCAATATATTTTTCATATTTTTCCTTAAATACCGTAAAGTTTAACATCCTGAAAAAGCAAAATTATTTGGCGATGAAAGCTTATAAAGGCGTTAACTGACAGTATAACGCATTTTGGTCAACGGCATAAACGCGGCCCACCCATCCCATAACCCATGCCATCATTAAGATCCGTACAAAAACCAGTGACCCGAATCACGGTGACTTCTGAAAAACCTTGCCCGAATACGGGTGCCTGGACAAATGCCGCAAAGCCGTTTCAGAGGCTGCTTGAGCTTCAGTTGGCGACATGACCACATGCGGGGTAATCAACAACAATACCTCTGTTTTCACTTTTTGATTCACATCCCGCCGGAACAATTTCCCCAACCAGGGGATGTCACCTAACAGGGGGATTTTCTGTTCAATCACGGTATCCGTTTCGCGCACCAAACCA
>Ga0256847_1001068_pt1 | contig 14987 bp, 7 predicted proteins | sample TeddybearmetaG_FD_189099 | JGI IMG/M metagenome (GOLD analysis project Ga0256847, IMG submission 189099) | Hydrothermal vent microbial communities from East Pacific Rise, Pacific Ocean - Teddybear | ecosystem: Environmental > Aquatic > Marine > Hydrothermal vents | place: Pacific Ocean: East... | reverse complement strand
TCAAATTCGTACCATTTATCAATGCAACCTTTGCTCTCAAGAAGTGCTTTAAATTTGGAATATGCCCCTTTCTTTCTAAAGAAAGACTCTATTTTTTCCGCTTCATCAGGTAATTGCTGATATACAAAATCAAAAACAAGATGCCTTCCTAATTCCAATTCATTTTTGTGAGGTATTTCAATATACTTATCTGCATCGATATCATCTGGTAATTCTTCAAAATCATCATACATCTCAGAATGATATACAATACCCCCTGTTTCTCTGTTCAAGTAAGCCTGGTTAATACTCATTTGAGCAGAACTTACATAGTGTAATGCAAGTTCAATATCTTCAAACTTTACCACCATACCCCCCTATCATTACCCCACCCAGATTCTGGCATTTCTAAACATTCTCATCCATGCTCCATCCTCTTTCCAGTCTTCAGGATACCATGAGTTTTGTATGCTTCTAAAACAACGTTCAGGGTGCGGCATCATAATTGTAAAACGTCCATCCGTAGTGGTTAAACCCGTAATTCCATCTGGTGAACCATTGGGGTTAGCTGGAAAGTCGGTTGTTGTTTCACCATAATTATCAACATAACTTAAAGCGACTAAGGCATTCTCAGCAGAAGTATCATTAAATTCTGCTCGACCTTCTCCATGTGCTATTACTACAGGTAATAGTGATCCTTCCATACCTTGCATTAAAATAGAAGGCGAAGGCTGGACCTTTACCATAGACACTCTGGCTTCAAACTGCTCTGAATCATTACGTTTAAATTCCGGCCAATTTTCAGCGCCAGGAATAATTTCCTTTAACCCTGACATCATCTGACATCCATTACAAATACCTAGACCAAAAGTATTATTACGCGCAAAAAAAGCAGCAAATTCAGCTCTGGCTTTAGCATTATATAAAATTGATTTAGCCCAACCGCCACCAGCACCTAATACATCACCATAAGAAAAACCACCACAAGCCACTAATCCAGTGAAATCATGTAATGTAATTCTACTATGGATAATATCACTCATGTGTACATCAATTGCTGTAAAACCTGCACGATCAAATGCAGCTGCCATTTCCACGTGACCGTTAACGCCCTGTTCTCTTAAAATGGCAACCTTAGGTCGTTCAACAAGTAGCTTATTAACAACCAGATTTTCGTTCACATCAAAAGTTAGAGTTGCTGTTAAACCGGGATCTTTATCATCCTCTATACGTTCAAATTGTTGTTTAGCACAGTCCGGGTCATCACGTAAGGCCTGCATTCTGTAACTCAGTTCAGACCATGTTTTTTGTAGATCCGATCTGCTGGCAGTATAGATTTCATCACCTTGATAAGTAATGTTCAATTGCTGCTGTTCTTCAATCACCCAACCAATCAGATGAACGCATTGACTTAAACCTGCATCATTCAGAAAATCAACCACATTATCAGCATCAGCTTGCTTTACCTGAATCACTGCCCCGAGTTCTTCATTAAATAAAGCCGCTAAAACATCACCCTGTTCAGTAACTAATGTATCCAGTTCAATTTCCGCACCTTTGCGTCCGGCAAAAATCATTTCAGCAATAGTTGCTAATAAGCCACCATCAGAACGGTCATGATAAGCAAGTATTTTATCCTGACTGTTTAAGGTTTGAATTGAATTAAAAAAGGCTTTCAATAAAACGGAATCATCCAGATCAGGTACTTCATTACCTAGCTGGTTAAATGTTTGGGCTAAAACAGAACCTCCTAACCGATTCTTGCCTGTACCCAAATCAAGTAAAATCAGAACACTATCTTCATCTTTTAGTTGGGGCGTTAAAGTTTTTCTTATATCAAGAACAGGCGCAAAAGCCGTAATAATCAACGATAAAGGTGAAGTCATGGTTTTATCCTGACCATTATCATTCCAAACCGTCTTCATGGACAAAGAATCTTTGCCTACGGGGATAGCAATTCCTAATTCTGGACATATCTCCATACCCACGGTTTTTACCGTGTCAAACAAAGCGGCATCTTCACCTTCAGTACCGCAAGCTGCCATCCAGTTTGCAGAGATTTTGATTTTGTTTAATGATTCTATGCGTGATGCGGCCAAATTAGTTAATGATTCAGCAATTGCCATACGCCCAGAAGCTGGAGCATCAATTATTGCCAGAGGTGTTCTTTCACCCATAGCCATGGCTTCACCCGTTAACGCATGAAAACCGGATGCAGTGACTGCAACATCAGCAACAGGAACCTGCCAGGGCCCAACCATTTGATCACGTGCAACCAGCCCCGTTACCGAACGGTCACCAATATGAATCAGAAAACTTTTATCGGCTACTGCAGGAAAAGCTAACACCCTATCAACTGCTTCGGATAATTCAATACCCGTGGTATCCAGTGCTATTAAATCGCGAGTAACATGCTTAACATCTTTATGTATTTTCGGTGACTGACCAAATAAAACAGACATCGGAATATCAACCGGATTTCCACCCAGTAATTTATCCGTTAACGTTAAATGTTCTTCGTCCGTTGCAACGCCAATCACAGCATACAAACAATGTTCACGTTCACAAAAAGATTTAAATAAATCCAGCGATTTAGGTGCTATAGCCACTACATAACGTTCTTGCGCTTCATTACACCAGATTTGCATGGGTGACATGCCTTTATCGGCATTATTAACATCACGCAATTCGAAGCGTCCACCTTTTTCACAGTCATGGATAATTTCAGGTACTGCATTTGATAAACCACCCGCACCAATATCATGAATGGAAATAATGGGTGTATTTTCACCCATAGCGTTGCAGTGGTTGATTACTTCCTGACAGCGACGCTCCATTTCTGGGTTTTCCCGTTGCACAGATGCAAAATCCAGTTCTGCTGCACTTTCGCCAGAAGTTTGAGAAGAGGCCGCGCTACCTCCCAAACCAATTAGCATCGCAGGGCCACCTAAAATAATAATCAATGAACCGGCAGGTATTTTATATTTATCTACCAGCATGGGACGTATATTTCCCATGCCGCCAGCAATCATGATTGGCTTGTGATAGCCTCGGTATTGGTTTTCTTTTCCCGTTTCCTCAGGTTGTTCAAAACTGCGAAAATATCCAGCGATATTCGGTCGACCAAATTCATTATTAAAAGCAGCCCCGCCTATAGGTCCTTCCAACATAATATCCAGTGCCGATGATATCCGTTCAGGCTTACCGAAATCATGTTCCCAAGGTTGTTCAAACCCCGGGATTTTAAGATGAGAAACCGTAAATCCCGTTAACCCGGCTTTGGTGGCTGAACCACGACCAGTTGCCCCTTCATCTCTAATTTCACCACCTGAACCTGTGGCTGCGCCTGGGTACGGTGAAATAGCGGTTGGATGATTGTGAGTTTCTACTTTCATCAACAAATGCGCATCTTCTTCCACATATGCATAGTCACCCGTTTGTGGATTACGGATAAAAACCAGAGCATTTGAACCTACTGCAACGGATGCATTATCACTATAAGCAGACAAAATACCCTCAGGGTTTATATCTGCTGTATTTCGAATCATGGCAAACAGTGACTTGGCTTGATCTTCACCATCAATAGTCCAGCTGGCATTAAATATTTTATGCCGACAATGCTCTGAGTTTGCTTGAGCAAACATCATTAATTCAACATCTGAGGGATTTCTACCCAGCTGTTGAAAACTGTCTGTTAAATAAATAATTTCATCAGCTGACAATGCCAGACCCAATTCTTTGTTAGCCTGTACTAATGCATCATGCCCCTGTTCAGTAACTGGCACGGTAAGTAGAGGTTGAGGATCATGATGGATAAATAAATCCAGACCTTGTTCACTTTCAAAGACCGATTGAATCATCCTGTCATGAATCAGCGGTTTAATGTTATTTTTAACCTCAGAACTCAAATCATGCTTGCTAGAAATATTATATTCCAAACCTCGTTCGATGCGTTTAACTGATTGCAGCCCACAACGCTCAGCTATTTCAGTTGCTTTACTGGACCAGGGAGAAATCGTACCGGGTCTGGGCACAACCAGAAATATTTGTCCTTGCAAAATAGGCTTCGGATGGGCATATCCATAGGTTAATAAACGCTCAAGCATTTCTGTTTCTTCAGCAGCTAATTCCTTATTTGCATCAACATAATGAACAAATCTGGCTGATACAGCACTGATAGTGGAATCAGCTAGTTGTAGTCGATTTAATAACTGCTTTAAACGATGCTCCGAAAGAGCAGAAGTTCCAAGGATTTTTAGCATGGGGTATTGATAAATTTGAAGTTATGATTCACTTGAATACAATTCTTAGTCTGCGGACAAGTTATCAAAGAAAAGCGAAAAAAAGCTAGGGCTATAGACTTATGCCGTAAAAATACAGCTTTAATATGTTTAACTATTGATTTATGGATTATTTGAATAAGACTTTTGTCTCGTACTGATCGAGCGAGGCTAAAGCCTCACTTCCTTAGAAAAGCAGATACATTTTTAAATTTCAAAGTTAAAAAAATAAATATTTATTAACCTATCGCAGGTTACTCTCGATTTTGACGATACATAAGGTGTCATTCCGACCAACGGGAGGAATCTTGAGTCTCAACACAACTTGAGCAACAAGATTTCTCGGCAACACCGCTGCGTTGTTCTACTACACACCATCCATGGTGTTATGCGTTACCCTACCTCCTGTGTAAACCACAGGGAGGTGGTGAATGCAGATATTGCAAGGAGCAATATATCTGCCCATACAAGTCGTCCTGCTGGTCGAAATGACAACCCATTTAAAGTTTGACCTGTGCTTTGTTAATAGCCATAAAAAAATATAAATAGATTATGAATATTATGCATCATTTTATATTGGCCAGATCATCTTTGATAGTTTTATACAATAAATTTAATAGTTTTAAACCCATCCCTTTTGATAAAGGCGTATTATTTGCATCAAGTACAATGACCTCTGTTATTCCTTCTTTCTCGGCAAGTCTAACCCTAAACTCTTTTTCTTTGGCTGGGTCAGAACCGAAAATAAACAACACTTCATCCCATAGTGAGCCATCTTCTACTTTCTTGAAATCCGGGTCATATTGCACATAAAAAACTCCATCGATTTCGTTTCTATCGATAATTTCAATGGAATGGTGACTCAGAGCTTTTCCTACTGTACGCCAGGATCTTGTTAATGTATCTTCAATGCGTATTCGTGTAGTTCCGCCAGCAAATTCAACCAGATCAACAGCTATCGCTTTGTCTTTTGCTGTATTTACAGTTCTGGATTCTTCTTCATCAAGATATTCAGACTTTTGGTATGAAGTAGCCGACTTATCTGGAAATGTTTGGCTCGTCAAATCCGAAGGTATAACTAAATCTGGAATCTCAGAAGTTAATTGATAATCTTTTTCTTTATCGGGAAAAAGCGTCTTAATATGACTACACGCTGAAAGATTAAGCAATAACAAACTAAATATTGGAACAAATGTAATTAATTTCATCTGTTTTTAAATAACGTCTGCCTGGCGCATTGCATTACGCACTTTGTCAAAACAATCATCTGTCAACCAGGTCAATGGTAAACGGATACCCTTAGTCATCAATCCCATCTCAGCAACAGCCCACTTCACCGGAATAGGATTAGACTGTATAAACAAATGTTGATGTAAAGCTGTTAATTTTGTATCAATTGCTTCAGCAGTCGCTCTATCACCTTTGATTGCTGCAGTTATCATTTCATGAACTAATTTGGGTGCAACATTTCCTGTCACGGTAATTGTGCCATTACCACCCATCAAACAAAATTCACAACTGCTCGCATCATCTCCAGTATAGATTGCAAAATCATCACCGCATAAATCGCGAATCGTGGTAACTCTATCCAACTCCCCTGTTGCTTCCTTAACACCTACAATATTGTTTATAACGGATAAACGTGCAACTGTATCCGGCAACATATCACAAGCTGTACGCCCAGGTACGTTATATAAAATCTGTGGAATATCTACCGCTTCTGCTATCGCTTGATAATGCAGAAAAAGCCCTTCTTGCGTGGGTTTATTATAATAAGGTGTTACCAACAAACAGGCATCAGCACCTGCGTCTTTAGCCCGTTGGGTCAATGAAACTGCTTCTGTTGTAGAGTTTGCACCTGTCCCTGCAATCACCGGAATTCTACCAGCAACATAATCTACAACTGTTTTTATAATGTCACAATGTTCATTTTCATCCAGTGTTGCTGACTCACCGGTAGTCCCCATAGCAACAATAGAATCAGTACCTTGCTCTATGTGATATGCTACTAATTTCTTTAGACTATCCTTATCCACCGTGCCGTTGTTAGTCATAGGGGTTACTAAAGCAACGATACTACCTTGAATCATGCAAATCTCTCGTCCAGAATTATTTAAAATTATATATTATACCAGCATATTAAATTTAGAAACGAAGATTGCACAACTTGAGAGCGAATAAATAAGGAACAGAATTCTACTTTGTCAGATTATAAATGCTGCGTTGCACGAACCAAAATTATTTATTATCCTTCATTGCCAAAATGGTGCGTACAACGCACCCTACTGGATAGTATCCATTCATATGTGACAAAGTAGAACTAAGGTCTGAGATTCAAATCATCAGCAAGCAAGCAATAAATAATCGCATCCATCAGAAAAATCGCAATGGCACCCTATAAATACAAAGACCAAGCCTAAGGCAACTAACAGGTCAATTCTACCAGGGTAATATCGTCAAACTGTTCAGCATCACCTTTAAATTGATAGACTTTATCACTCAGAAACCCAATTTCGGCTTTGCTCGCTAACAGCTCACAAATTAATTGCTCAAACCTATCTTGACCAAATTCTTCTTCTTCACTATTGATCACTTCAGTAATGCCATCCGAATACGCATAAACCACATCACCGAGTTCAACATCAAAGGTTACAGTCTGTTCAAAATCTTGTTTAATAATTCCCAAAGCCAAGGTATTGGAAGAAACTTTTTGCCAAAGCTTAACATTCCGATAAATCAAAATATCTGACATGCCGCAATTCCACAACGATAAAGAACGACCATCAGCACTAAGTTCGATGAAGATAGCCCCTAAAAACAAACCCGTTGGCATTTTTTCTAACAACTGCCGGTTAATTTCAATGGCTATCTGTTGAATGGAAAGACCTTTGGCAGTCATGGTATAAAAAACATCATATACAATGGGTCCACCTACGGCTGCCATTAGACCATGTCCGGTAAAATCCCCCATTAAAACATGGCGGGTTTTATCGGGTCTGAAAGCAGATAATATAATATCTCCCGAAGTCTTTTCCACTGGGCAATCCAAAATTCTAAGCTGAGTCGCATCAAATGGTTTGGCAGCACGCATTTTGAGAATAATATTTTCTATAACCTCACGTTCATTGGTTAGGATATCCTGGGTCTTTTTTAGCTCATACTGTAATTCCAGCATGCGCTGCCCTACTTGTAAACGAGCTTTTAATTCAGCGTTAGCAAATGGTTTTATTATGTAAATATTCGCGCCAGCTTCCAGCCCAGCAACCACATCCTCTGTTTCACTACGAGCCGTTAAAAGAATGATATAGGGTGGATTATTGTTAGCCTGCTGACGAATGCGCAGACACAAGCCTAACCCATCCAGCTTTGGCATTTCCCAGTCTATCAACAATAATAAAGGAGGATCAGACTTCTGTAACACTTGCCAGGCAGCTTCTCCATCTTCCACTGCAATCGATTCGAACCCCCATTTACGAGTAACTGCTGCTAGCATGGTACGAGAAGTAAGATCATCATCTGCTATCAGTAACTTCATGAAATAGTTGCCTTCATTGTTGATTTTAATTGTTCAAAACACTGCTCCAATACCAATATATTCTTGCTTATCAATTTCATATCCCCAGTTTTACCTGCTTGTTCCATTTTGAATGCTAATTCACTCAATTTCATTGCACCAACATTTGATGATGCACCTTTAATTTTATGTGCTTGAGCTGCTGCCTGTTCAACATCGCCATCTTGAACTAAAGTTTTTAACTGTTCAATTTGAATTGGCATATCGCTTAAATAGGCATCAGCAATAATTTGTATTAACTCCTTATCATCCATTAACCGTTCACTCATAGCAGCATAATCAAATACCGGCTGTTCCTCTTCATCAGTGACTGTATCAGCAATTAGTTCAAATTCAGACTCGGAATCAGGACCCAAAATACTGGTGTTTTCCAACCATTGCTCTAATACCTTACGTAGCTTAATGGGATCGACGACCGGTTTGGCAATAAAATCATCCATTCCTACCGCCAGACATTTTTCCTTATCCCCTTGCATTACATTGGCTGTCATAGCAATGACCGGAATACGGTGATTTTGCACTGATGATTTGGCGTCACGAATTTTCTGTGTCGCTGTATATCCATCCATAACAGGCATTTGGCAATCCATAAAAACCAGGTCATAATTAAACTCTGTCAACAAATCCAAAGCATCTTGTCCATTGTTCGCAATATCCGTTTCAACGCCAAATTTTGCCAGCATACCTCGCGCGACGACTTGATTAATATTGTTGTCATCCACCACTAATGCTTTTGCCTGAAAATTTGGTTGCTGTTCTCGCGCTGTATATCGAGTAACCATTGCCTCAGTAGATTTATCAGATTTCAACCCGGCCAATTGTATTAATGTAGAATATAATTCAGACTGATGAACAGGTTTAGTCAAATAGGCATCAAAGCCGTGTTCATGCATTTTTTTTGCATCTCCACGTTGACCATGTGACGCTATTAAAGCAAGTCGGGTAGATGACAATTGTTCATCATTGCGAATTGTATCGCCCAGTATGACACCATCCATACCTGGCATTCGTCTGTCGATCAATACCATAGTGTACGGGGTTTCATTGTCCACCGCATCATACATGACCTGCAATGCTCGCGGCCCGCTTTCAACCAGATCATAAGGTACTTGCCATGCTTTAAAAAACTCACCAAATACCAGGCGATTGGTGGCATTGTCATCCACAACTAAAATATTTTCATCACGTAAATCATGTGTTTGTAGTGGTGATGCTTTTGCTTCCACCTGATCTAAAACCAGAGTAAACCAGAAAGTAGAGCCATGTTCTAACTCACTATCGATACCAATTTCGCCCCCCATCATTTCAACCAGCTGTTTGGAAATCGCAAGCCCTAACCCAGTTCCTCCATATTTTCGAGTTGTTGAGCCATCTGCCTGACTAAATTTCTGAAACAGATTTTGTTGTTGCTCCGCACTTAGGCCAATTCCAGTATCCTTAACTGCAAAGCGTAAAAATGCCTGTCCATCCTCAGCTGTTATTAATTCATAACGCACAGAAACTTCCCCCTGGGCAGTAAATTTAATGGCATTACCTACCAGATTTGTCAAAATTTGACGTATACGACCTGGGTCGCCTTTATACCATAAGGGTATTGACGGATTGGCAGAACAAATAAACTCCAGATCTGATTCAATTGCACGCAAAGCAAATGTATCTGCAATATCTTCTAATAGTGTGCCTAAGTCAAAGTCCAGTATCTCCAGATCCAATTTGCCTGCTTCAATTTTAGAAAAATCAAGAATATCATTAATAATGGTTAATAATGAATCAGCACTACGCTTAATGGTTAAAGCGCGTTTATGCTGCTCCGGTTTCAGATTATCATCCAGTAATAGCTCAGTCATACCGATAACACCATTCATAGGCGTACGAATTTCATGGCTCATATTAGCCAGAAATTCACTTTTAGTTTTATTGGCAGCTTCTGCTATTTCCTTGGCCTTGACTAAATCAACTTCAGTATTTTTTCGATCAGTAATATCTAGAAGTGTACCTATCATACGCTTAGGAAAACCATGTTCATTACGTTCTACCAGGCGTCCAGAGTCCAGTACCCACACCCAATGTCCTTGTTTATGTTTTAACCGTAATTCACATTGATATCTATCTGTTTCATCATCAAAATGCCTTTCTATAGCCTGGCTAGAACGGGTCATATCCTCAGGATAAACTTTACTGGTCCAGGTTGACATATTTAAGGGTTGCAGTTCTTCTAGTTTATATCCAGTAATCGCAGCCCATCGTTCATTAAATACAATTTCCCCTGTTAATATCTGCCAATCCCAAACACCGACACCCGTACTAGCCATCACCAATTCCAGCTGACTGTTGCTTTCTTTTACAGCTAATTCAGATCGTTTCCGTTCACTTATATCAGTGCGAATGGCTATATAACTTTGTGGCTTACCTTCATTATCTTTAAACGGTACTATGGTGCTTTCTACCCAATACAAATGGCTATCTTTGGCTTTATTACAGATTTCACCATGCCAAACTTTACCACTAGCAATGGTACGGTACATATCACTAAAAAAGTCTCTGTCATGATAAGCTGAATTAAGCAACCGATGATTCTGACCTATCAACTCATTACGACTGTATCCACTGATTTCACAAAACTTATCATTTATCAGGGTAATATCACCTTTAACATTGGTAATGCTGACAATAGCATGCTGGTCCATTGCAAACTTCTGTTCTGTCAGTTCTGCCAAGGCATGTTGCGCAATGCTATTACTCTCTTCCAGCGTTTCCCATTGTTGTTGTCGTACTTTCAACATTGTATTGAATGCATCAGCCAGAATACCTATTTCATTATTAGCCTTTACAGTCACAACCTGAGTTAAGTCGCCACTTTCTGCAGCACGTGTAGCATCTACCAAATCTATAATTGGCCTGCTCAAGCGTCGCGCTTGTATAGAGGCCAACCCAGCAACAATAAAACCGGTTAATGCAACCATTCCAAAGGTAAACTGCTTTAACCAGAATGCGGTTGCCAAAGCTTCATTACGGTTAATTTCTGAGATCAACGCCCAATTAACACCTGCCAAGCGTATCGCATGATGAATACCGATCACGTATTGACCTGATGGACCCATATATTCAAATGCAGTTTCCTGCATATCATCAGCAAAAGAACTTGGTTTATCATGCTCTAGCTTCCAGAGCTTAAATTGTTCCGTATCAATAGTTTTTTTTAAAACATCACCAGTGCCTTGTTTCAGTTCAGTACGTAGCAAACCATCACTACCAACGATATAATGTTGCACTGAATTGCCTTGCTGAGTGTTTTCATCGATAGTAGAGAAAACACGACTCATCACAAGTTGTATTGCAATTAAACCCATCTTATGCCCTGATTCATTTAGAACCGGGGTTATAATAAATCCCACCAACTTATTATTGGGCCCATAGTGTTCCAAATCACTTACCAGTGTTTGACCTGTATTTAGGCTGGTTTTAACTGTTAGCGAAAACATAGTATTCCGCAATTCACCGGAAAATAAATTACTTCCTAAACAAGACTCCCGAGCAATGCTATAAAGCACATTCCCCTTAAGATCGATCAAAATAATATCATTAATATAGTCATAATTTTTCTTCATTGTGACCAGGTCTTCATCATATTGATTGACTAGCTGCGCCCATTGGTAACTTTTGACATAGTCAGGTAACACTCCACCCTCTTGCTGCCACCCAGTTAGCAGTTGATCAAATAATATCTTTGTATGGCGATCCTCTGCCTGCTGAAGAATATCCATAAACCGGAAATCAAACCAGTTTTTAATAAACCGACTATTTGACACTGAAGCTTGCACCAGTAAGTCTGCAGCAGCAACACGTAAACTTTCTGAAGCTCTTTGGTAGCCAATCAAGGCAGTTAAAATCATAGGTAATAAAGCCAACACTAGAAACCATACTAATAGTGTATGGTTAATAGAATGAAGGAACCCTACCCGCCTGGTTTTCTGAAGAGATCTATGTAATTTATTCATCTGCTGAAGGAATAGCCGTCTGCTTAGTTGATATATCAGTTTCAGCTACTGTAAAACGTTCGTCAGTAAATTCATCTATATTGATAGGGGCTTGCAAAAAACCAGCTTCAATTGTCAAATCCATAATTTGTTGCAACCTCGGTTTATCGACATTGAGATGCTGATAATTAATAACATTCAATTCCGATGAAAAACTAGCAATATCTGCACCTGCTTTATGAATAGGATGCATCACCACCTTTACCGCATTGGTTTTATTCTCTATCGCTTGATCAGTTGCCAGCGTTATGCATTCGACTTGTTCATGTGACCAAGCAATAACATCTTTTGAATACCAGGCTGCATGACCATAGTTCCCAGTTTCAACAATTTTTGCCCAAGGTAACGATTGTTCATAAGCTGCAGGCATGGCCCGGTTATTTTTGCCAAGAATAAAATCAGGGGATTTTGGTAAGGGAACAGCAATACCCAGAACCTCTCCTGGGAAATGAGGTTTTAAAGCCAAAGAAAGTTTATGATTTTTTAGATAACTATAGAGTACAACACTATGTGTGGATAACAGATGAGGTACTCCTATTTCGGTCGCCTGACCATTTTTTTTATATGCTTTTAGCAATGCTTCAGCTACTTTGGTATCTGCTTGTCGTACTCTACGACTAACTGGCAACTTTACATCTTTAATGAGTATTTCATTTTTTGTTAGTGCATTTCCATCTCGGTGCATCAAGCCTAACCAGCGAAAATGAGGGTTGTCTTGAAACATTGAAATGGCCAGTGGAGCCGTCACGTAAGCCATATCAACCTCACCGGATTGAAAATAGGCTTGCAACAAATCCCAGCTTTTCATTTGTTGCAGTTGAAAATCGGCATATTGCATTTTATCGCGGTAGCGTTCATAAGCTACTAATGCAGTATAATGATCTGCTAATGGTATATACAGTGCCTTGATAGTTTTTTTACTTGAGCTTACTGCATTTGCACCTGTACTAAAGCTACAAACAAAAAAAATCAATAGTAATATTGTAAAATGAAATGGAATGATTGATTGATGATTTTTTAGTTTATACATTACTACCTTTAATTACTTTCGTATAGACAACTCTTTTAATTAAATAGTAGTTTATATAACAATTATTTCAATCTGGGTGTTGCCCATACAGTTAATAGCATGGCTTTAATTTTTTTAGCTATTATTGAGTTAAGAAAAAATCACTTCATACCTTTACATAATTATAAAGATGAAAAATTTTGAACCAAATGATAACAAACTTATTGAGAGTCCTGAGATGACGGGGCAAGGTAATATCTACTGTAGCATTGTTTCGAATCAAGAAGTTTGGACGGATAGTCAGATTATCCTTTGACACAATCAACGGAATTAAAGCATGAAAATCAATTTTGAGACCCTATGTGTGGTTTCGGGCTATCAATATTTTTTGACAAAAAATAAACTTAATTGTATATTTGTCGGAGAAACAGCAAAGCCGAGGTGGTGAAATTGGTAGACACGCTAGCTTCAGGTGCTAGTGGGGGTAACCCCGTGGAGGTTCAAGTCCTCTCCTCGGCACCATAAAATATTAATATTCAATAAGTTACGATTAGTTTGGCGTAATTATGGCGTAAAAAAATATTTTTTATATCTTTCTATCCATTCCCTGCTTTTTAAAATCAAATAATACTTACAGATTCTTAAGCCAAATCAACTACTTTTTTAAAAAATAATACTACAGTTTTGTTGTTTATTTTTTAGCCCATTCCATAAACTTCAAATATAACCACCAGCCAATATTAATTCCAAACAAAATTAATGGTAATAAAATTAATCCACCTTAGTAAAGTGTGGATTACTTGCAGGAGGCTCTTTTAAACCAAAAATTTTTGATTCCTCCTGAAAAAGAATGGTATTGACTGTTGTTTGCTTACTTTTTCCTTTCACTTGATATTTAACAACATTCAATCCTTTATTACCCCTGATATGCCAGTTCTTTTTTAATACTTTTTGCTGGATAGTCATCCAACTAGCATCATCTTTATTTTCTTGTGATCTAGCAAAGTCCTGAAAAATGCCGGGCGTAATTAAAATCACACCTTCATCAACCGTATGGACTCTAGCCTTGGCCTGATTAGTCTTTAAACTTCCAGATTGAATTCCATCTTGTAACCATTTAAAAAACAGAATCACTTGATCTTTATTTTCTTCAATGAGACCCACTGGTACAGAAAATGACAATTGTCTCTTCGCTGATGTTGCTTTTGATTTGATAGAAACAGAAGGCGATACTTCTGTTTGAGCTACAACCCTTGTATTTTTTGGCTTTTCTGACTCTAGCTTATTTGTTTTAATTTTAGTATCAACAATATCGTCATTAACATTGTCTACACCATTAGTATTTAATGAAGGTAAAAATGCTAACAGGTCTGCTGCATCATCCTGTGTATCTGTAAAGTCTTGGCCCAATGGTTTTGATAACTTATATTCGTCTGTTTCCAGAATTGTATTACTAGAATTACTCTCTTTATCGCTTTCTATACTTTCAGTGTTAGTCAATAGCACTTCCTTTTCTTCTGCTTTATGCTTTAAATCAACCGCATTATTGCCCTCCTCGTTTCCGTCATATTCTAATGGTTTAACCTCTGCAGCTACAATTCGCCCTTCAAAATCATCCGGCCTATTTGCAGGGTTAGTCCAGATTTTATTTGCTGCCACTTTTATCAAGGTAAGCTCGTTGCTCCAGCCATCACCTTCGATAGTTGCAGTCCATATAGCCTTATCTCCATAAGGAATAATCACACCATGTTCCTGTAATATATCAAACATCCGTCCATTTTTAGTGGGAATACCAGAATGTCCTTCCTGGATCAACTGTTCCCGTATGGCATCTACCGTTCGTTTACTGACAAACCAACAAACATCATCTTTTACCCAGCCTGCCGCTCCATTTCTATTCAGCGGTAATTCACCTTCCATTAACAAATAGCGTAAAGCCATTAACATGTTTTCATGTAAAGGTTTGGTTTTAACAGTTGGCATCCTGCTGTTATCGGCGCCTAGATTCGCTGCCACTGATTTACTGTCAGCAATACTGACGATTTCGCCAATTGAAGCAGCGTTTTCCATATCTCCAGAAATACTGGCTAACCACTTGGAAAAAATAA
>Ga0256847_1001067_pt1 | contig 14990 bp, 14 predicted proteins | sample TeddybearmetaG_FD_189099 | JGI IMG/M metagenome (GOLD analysis project Ga0256847, IMG submission 189099) | Hydrothermal vent microbial communities from East Pacific Rise, Pacific Ocean - Teddybear | ecosystem: Environmental > Aquatic > Marine > Hydrothermal vents | place: Pacific Ocean: East... | reverse complement strand
ATTATTGAGCCTGTTGATTGTAAAGTCGGAGTTCTATTTGGCAGGTGTTTTGGTTGTTATCAGGCGGAGTATAAAAGCTCTATTTTCAAATTTCCAGAAAATAAAAACTTGCGCCAGGACGGCGTCCTGAAAGACAAAAACGTCTTAATTTCCGGGGTTTACTTACTGATTTTTTAGCAGCACGTTGATTCTTGAAATAGCGCTCATTGGTGTGTCACCTCTGCTTGTTTTGATAATTTCAAAGCAAGCAACAAGGCCAGAAAATAAGCACCAACGTAGATGCCAAAACAGAGTTTATTCTGCATCAGCATTTGAGTAGAATTGGTTGAACTGAGGATTGTCGAGATTATCGTAATGCCGATAACGCCACCAAGATAGCGCATTGTGGACAATACACCTGCAGCCACACCGCTTTGACTGGGTGGTATCACTGACATGGCTTCAGATTGAGTCGGCCCTGAAACAATGCCGATGCCACCACCAACCCAGGCCAGGGCAAAAAACATCCAGCTAAGTGAAACTGAACCTGCTGTAAGAAATAATATAATCATACCGATAAGACCGGCAATTACGCCACACAGAATTGTTGCCCGGGATCCGATTCGTTCGGCGATGCGCCCGCCCAAAAATGAGAAAATAACCATAAACAAGGTCATCGAAAGTAAAACCTGCCCAATAGCTAAAGGTTCAAGGTGATACGACTCCTTCAGCCAGAAAGGAAGCTGGAATAAAAGGGCGTACATTCCAAGATTGTGAAGACCAACGATAGAGCCTCCAACGACAAATGGGACATTTCGAAACAGGCGAAGGTCAATCAGGGGGTCTGCTGTCTTTCGTTCCCATCGGGTAAAATAGTACAAACCCAACCCGCAGAATAGAATCGATGCAAAAGGCCAGTATCCGTCAAATTTCATGCCAATGACAAGAATGCCCAGACTGAATGCCAGTAGCCCTATACCGGCGAAATCAAAGTGAGATTTTTCTGATTGACTTTGCTCCGGGTCGAATTCAGAAGACATTTTCGCTCGAACTAAAACCCATGAAACTAACAGGATCGGCAAATTAACCAGAAAGATCGATTTCCAGCCAAAAAGGTCGATCAAAAAACCGCCCACCAGCGGACCGATTGCAGCCGAAGCACCCATCATCGCGCTAAAATAGCCAAAAACGCGTGAACGTCTTTCCTCAGCTACGATGATCCGCAACAACGCCATAGCATTCGGTATAATCAAAGCACCGCCTGTAGCCATCATCATGCGTGAAATAGCCACGGCAGATAATAGCGGAATAAAGATTGCCATCAGCACTCCAACAGCAAAGATACCGACACCAATACCGAACGCCCGACGCCTGCCCAGCATGTCCCCAAGTTTTCCTGCGGGACTTTGCAAAATAATATTCACCAGTAAATAGGATGTCACCAGCCAGAGCGTGAGATCACCATGATTTGCCTGAAAAGTTTCGCCAATCGCTGGTAAAGCGACTGCAATCATTGTGGAATTGAGCGGTATTAAAGTGGCACCGAGTACAATTGCCAGCATAAATCGGCGTGGTGGATTTAGCTCAGCAGTGGGATTCAAAAGTTTTGGCTCTTGATCAGGTAGACGTGGTGATGGATCGGCATTGCAGCAGCGTAAAACTTCCGTTCGCCAGGCTCCACTCGATGTCCAGGTTTTTGCCGTAAACTGATTCGCAGCGAAGCGCTAACTGGTGAAGATTTTGCAAATCGACATCTTCGAGAATTTTCGCACTGGCTCTATCGGGAGGAACATCAATTTCTTCAGTACCGCCCTGAGGCAACAGTCGAAGCGCGATGTCTTTCTCACCAATTCGCCGTTCCAGGATATCACCCTGAGAACTTAATCGGTAATAATCGGGAATGACTAAACCTGCGACAACCACTTCCCCCAAACCCCAGGCAGCTTCAATCACCCGTTCTTCCCTGCCATTGACAGGATTTTTGGTAAACATCACGCCTGCTGCTTCAGAATTGTGGAGTTCCTGAAGCACGATGCCCATTTCTATTGCGCCATCTATACCCAGTTTTTCGCGATACGATTGGGCCGAAGGCGTCAACGCAGACTGAACCACATCAGCAATGGCGGATGTCAACTGAGTAAAATTCGTTACATTTAAAACACTCAGGTGTTGCCCAGCAAAACTGGCACCTTCAGAATCTTCCCCAATTGCTGAGGAGCGTACCGCTATCGGCGTTTTCAATTGCTCAAAAGCGGATTTTAAAAGGGCTAGCACCTCGTTTTCGTTGCGCTGTACTGCTTCTACCCATTCATAACTCAGTGCATAACCCGAAGGAACTGTCAGACCAGCTCGCAATGCTCTGCCAAGATTCGCGGCTTTACCTCCAAATTCAGACTTTTTTTCAGCTTCAATCAATGGCACCAGTTTTATGAGAGAACCTCCACGGTACCAGTAGCCCCATCCACCCGCACTTTTGCACCATCAGGAATAAGTCGAGTTGCATTTCGTGTGCTAACAATACCGGGAATACCGTATTCTCTTGCAACTATGGCGGCGTGAGAAAGCTGACCACCGCGATCAGTCACAATCGCACCCAACATAGGCAACACAACGTTGAAAGTCGCCGATGTATTTCTGGTGACCAGCACATCGCCCTGTTGTAATCGTTGAAAATCCGAGGGATTTTGAATGATACGAGCCGTCCCCTCGTAGGCGCCGGGACTAACCGGTAATCCCGTGATAATTTCCTCGGTTTTGGTTTCTACCACGGGTGGGTCGAATATATTTCCAATGGCAGCACCTATGGCTCCTTCCGCAAGCCTCGCATTTTCCGGCAGCGCCTCAAGTGGCGGTGGAGGTTCAGGAGGTGGACCGAGAAAGGGTGGTACATCATCGGTAGTATTGTTTTGATACCAGTCCTCACGCTCCAGCAATTCAGCTTCAGAAGGACCTTTTTCACCTCGTAGTAACGACAACATTTCTTCATGGGTGGCATGAAGAAATGTAGGTGCTTTACCCAGCCGCCCCGCTACTACCAGGCGTTTTCCTGCCTCCAATACAGCACGGCGCGCTAAACCCAAAGCTTTCGATTCGTTATAAACACCACGTTCGTCACGAAGTCGGTTGATATGCCGGGCATCCTCCAGCAGCGAATCAAACTCAACCTGGTGTTCACCTGGTATCTTGTTTCGAATTGCAAGCCGACGTTCTTCAAAATCAGACTCTTCATCCTCGACATCCCTTTTCGCAATTCCGCTCCAGATGTTAGCGACCAGAACCTCAGGCATTTCCAACGCATAGCGTTCGGTAATATCGTAACCAGAGGTCAGTTGATAACCCACGATATCCAGGTAATTTTCAACAGCAGGCCCAATGGGGTCGGGCATTGAACAGAGATTCTGTAATACATCCTCCGGTGGAAGTTCTCGAAATTGATCTGGTTCAATACTTTTTTGACTTAACAATATTGCCAGGTCTTCGAGTTCCCCGGTGGCAAGTCCTGCTGATATAGGCGAGGATCCCTTGAGCAGATGTAACGCTTCGCCTGGGGATACTCCCGCCCAGTGGCATACTTTATTCAAATATAGCCCTGCTGGAATAACGGATGGTATGGTGAATTGATGATGTCGAAACCACATTTCAGCAATATTGTCGCGACATTTTATTAAGTGCTCTATCAGCGCTTCACTATTCAGGGCTTCCGGTGACACTGACTGTATTGCCTGATTGCGACGGATGGAGTCAGGTTTCACTTCTTCATCCCAGCGCCTGAGATCTTCACGCCAGATCTTGCCTTCAATGGCAGTTACGCCTTTGTCAAATCGAGCAATCAGCTCAGGTTGATCGAAAAAACCTTCAGGCGGTGGACCTGGAGGGGCATCCTCGGGTACAAAAGCCAGCATCGGTTTCATATAACAAAACCCGTGTATGTACACAGGTCGAAGGTGGCTTAAAAACAAACCGAATCGCTCAGTTCCAATTTTAAAGCCACGGATGAAACTATCCGGGGAAACCTCAGAAGTATACAGGGTCATTGGTTTTTGAAGGTGGGTCGCATCCAGTACCCAGGTTCCAGGTCCCGGAGCCTCGAAAGTTCTTTTATTCATTTTTTTACCCCTTACAGAGTCACAAATAATAACACTTTAACTTGCAAATACCATTGAGAAATCAGGTAAGTAGAAAGGTCAGGCTTGTGGGTTTATTTCAACCTGGAAAGCGTAGTAAGGCGCGAAAAAGACGCGTAAGAGATTGATGCTGGTGAATTTAATTGTGCATGGTCACCTGATTGGGTGATGAGCAAGTTTTTATAGTGCCGGGTGCATCAAGATCTTGCGTGGACTTTCGTGTTCCTACTGCATTTTCCAGGTTCAAGTTAAGAGGTACAATATGAAATCACAAAACTGAGCTGTGTAGTACTACAGAGCTAATAGCATTTTTTAAAGAGGGGAATTTTATGTGTTTACTGGCAGTTGCCTGGCGGGCTCATGAAGAGTTTCAACTAGTTGTTGTCGCAAATCGTGATGAGTTTTACTCTCGTCCAGCAATGTCAGCCCATTTTTGGCACGAATATCCGAACATTTTCGCTGGGCGTGATCTGAAGTCTAATGGCACCTGGCTCGGCGTCAGTAAAGAGGGACGATTTGCTGCAATAACTAATTTTCGAGATCCGTCGAAGCATGAAACTAAAGCAAGGAGCCGGGGCAAACTAGTCAGTGAATTTTTACATACAGATTCCTCACTGGAGGACTACTGCCAGTTTATCCAGCAACAAGCTCATATTTATAATGGCTTTAACCTGCTTTTATGTGATGGTTTATCACTGATGTATTTTTCAAACAGGGCAGAAGAGCCAAAAGTGTTGAATCCTGGTGTATATGCATTGAGTAACGCATTTCTTAATACACCCTGGCCAAAAACACTTGATGCAAGAGACAAGCTTGAAAATTGGTTAAGACATCCGAGCGGTATAGAAAATCTTTCACAGTTATTATTTGACTCAAAACCGGCTGATGATGAGTACCTGCCCGACACGGGTATTTCATATGAGATGGAAAAAGCCCTGTCATCACAACTTATCCAGCTTGATGATTATGGCACTCGCAGTTCAACCGCTTTGATCGTAGATGATAAGGGTAGCGCTGAATATTATGAATGCGTGCTGAAACCGGATTGGGAAACCAGGTTCCATCATTTTGAATCGTTCTGGTGATATTGAGTATCTGTTTTGTCTCGTTTACTGCGAATCACTACTTAATGACATTTAAGAAATATTCGCGGCAAGAAGTATGATTATTTCTATACAGTTTTCGATAGTCTGATTTAAAACTTAGTCATTTTATTGCGAAGCTGCTTAAGATATTATTGAGAATTCTACTTTTTATTTTCTTTGAGACCCTCTTTTGCGGACTGATAAAAATCGAATACCAAAAAAGCAGAAACGAGAATTACGATTATCCCAAAAGGTATCGTGCCAATTGAAACGCCAAGTCCCAAAACAAATGCTAGAAACATTGCTACTGAAATTATGCCTGTAATTAAATTATCCATGCTTGCCTCTCAAAATAATTGGTTAGTCATTTAAAAGTTCTAGAAGCCAGCGCGATGTACGAAATAATCTAGCGTCGTCTCCTTTGGCACCGATTAATTGTACACCAATCGGAAGATCCGCGGGGCTTTGTAATAAAGGGATGGTAATTGCAGGTGTACCACATAAAGTCCAGATAGTATTCATAATCGGGCTTCCAGTAGCTTCCAACCCGATCGGAGCTGCCCCAAGAGTCGAAGGCGTCAGGATAGCATCATACTCCTCGAATATTTCATCTATGCTTTCGTTATATTCTTTTTTCCTGGCAATAGCGGATTGATATTCTGAGACGGATACTTGTTGGCCTCTTTCGATCATTTCAACCAGTACATCACTCAATCTTGATTTCCCATCTTTATACTCCCTGGTAAAACTTGCGGCTAAATCTGCTTCCATAATTATTCGGTGATCTTCGTATATCTGACTAAAATGTCCCGGTAAATCTATCACGTCTATAGTTTCGCCTTTTCGCTGATTCGACTCATCGATCAGTTCGCGAAAACCATCTTTTGTCGATTCTTCCACCTGGTCCCATTTTGGCGTCCTGATAAATGCTATATGAGGATCAGCCGGTACAGGTTCTGCCATGATCCGCGTTATACAGGGTGGCGCTGTTGGTGTCATGGAGTGATCCTGGCCATCATAGCGTATCAACACGTCAGAAATTAAGGCCAGATCTGCCAGATCTCGAGCGAATAAACCTATGGTATCTAGTGGTTTTGATTGCGCTAAGACACCATGGCGTGATATGCAAGCGAAGCCAGGTTTAAACCCATAAACACCACAGAACGAGGCTGGTCGAATCACCGAACCGTTGGTTTGTGTACCTACAGCCAGCGGAACCATCGCTGTTGAGACTGCCGCCGCTGACCCACTCGAAGACCCACCAGGGGTATGTTCTATGTTATGTGGATTTTTGGTTTTACCGGGTGAATAGACTGCTAGCTCTGTAGTAACTGTTTTACCCAGGATAATAGCGCCTGCTTCCCGTAACAAAGAAACCAGAGTGGCATCTTTAGCAGGTCTTCGATCCTGGTGGATGACTGTGCCATATTCAGTAGGATAATCATGGGTATCGATAATATCTTTGATGCCCACAGGTATACCGTGAAGTGCTCCGATAGCGAGGCCACGGCTTCGAAATTCATCGGCCTGTCGAGCCTGCTCCAGGGCCCACTCCTTGTCTAAATGCGCCCAGGCGCCAATGGATTGTTCACATTCCTCGATGCGGGAAAAACAGGCAAGGACCAACTCTTGTGAGCTTAATAAACCCTGTTCTATCGTGTCACGGGCTTCGGTCGCAGACAAAAAATTGGATGAATCTGGCTCAAACTGATGCATGAAATTAAGTGTAATTGTTCAACTAATTTATTTAGGTTCAACTAGCCGAACAAATACACTGGCAACCACAGCGCAATTCCAGGGAAGTTATACAGCAATACCATGGCAAATATAATGATAGCCAGATAAGGCATGATTCCGCGGAAAATATCCATCAATTTTATGTGAGGTGGTGCAACACCTTTCAGATAATACGCAGCCATGGCCATTGGCGGCGTCAGGAATGATGTCTGTAAATTTAGCGCTACCAGGATTCCAAAAAATAATGGATCAACGTTAAAAGTATCTAACATCGGTAGAAAGATAGGGACAAATATAATGATTATCTCTGTCCACTCAAGTGGCCAGCCAAGTAAAAAGATAATTGCTTGAGCCAGAATCAAAAAGCCTACCGAACTCAAATCGAGCGACAACACCAATTCTCTAACCAGATCATGACCACCGAGATATGAAAATACGGATGCAAATGTCCAGGAGCCGACAAATAACCAACAAACCATGGCTGAGGTTTTTGCGGTAAGGTAAACGGCCTGTTTTAATCGATCCCAGGTGAGCGAACGATAGGCGACAGCTAATATCAGCCCTCCCATAGCACCGACACCAGCTGCTTCGGCAGGTGTTGCTAAACCCGCCAGGATGGCGCCGAGTACACTCATGATTAGAACCGCAAGTGGTATAAATGATGTTAACAACTGCCATAAAATATTGGATAAAGGAGGGATTTCATCCTCTCTGGGTTTTGGTGCCAAAGAAGGGTTTAATGTGGCTCGTCCTACAACATAAACCATATATAAACCAGCCAGCAACATGCCGGGAAAGAGCGCTGCAGCATAAAGTCGTAACGGTGATAACTCAGCGATAGCGGAATATACGATTAACATTATCGAAGGAGGTATCAAGATACCGAGGCAGCCTCCGGCACAAATGACACCGGTGGAAAATTTCTCATCGTATCCCGCCTGCAGCATGGCAGGAAGGGCCAACATACCCATCAATGTTACAACAGCGCCAATAATTCCCGAAGCAGTAGCAAATATCGCACAGGTAAAAAGTGCTGCGACTGCCATCGAACCTGGCAGATTACGCGCGGCTAGCTGGATACTGAAAAATAGCCGATTAACGATATTAGCGCGTTCTACTACATAGCCCATAAACAGGAATAGTGGAACGGCCACCAGCACGTCATTCGACATGACAGAAAAAGTATTTTGTACGAATAAATCAAATATTCGGTTATCGAAAATATGTTGCATCCGTTCGATGTCGTAATAGGCGTAGTAGCCAAATCCCAGGCCCATTGCTATCAGAGTAAAAGCGATCGGAAATCCAAGCATCACCATAAAGATGAATAATCCAAGCATAACAACTGCGATTACTGGATCACTCATGGTCTTTCTCCAGCTTATGTAAATCCTCTTGCTCATTCAAAAGCATGGTTTCGGTTTCCTGCACGTCGTGTAATCGGGGCGGCCATTCACCGGTTTTAATACAAATTACACAACGGACTGCTTCTGCGATACCCTGTAGTAAAACTAGTAACCCAGCGACGGGAATAAGTGTTTTGAAAAAATAAATTTGAATGCGGGCCGGACTACTCCAACTGACTTCTTTATAAAACCAGGAATCTGCGGCAAATCCATAACCGTAATAAACTAATGCCAATGCACCCGGCATTAGAAATAAAATATAGAGAACCAGATCAATTTTAGCCTGGGTTTTCTTACTCAACAATCGATACACCACGTCACCTCGAACATGAGCATCTTGAGATAATGCATAGGCGCCTCCCATCATAAACAATGCGCCGTACATTTGAACACTCATATCAAAAGCCCAGACCGTTGGTGCATTGAGTACATAACGCACGAAAACTTCGTAGCAGGTTGAAAATGTTAAAATGACAATGCACCAGGCGAAGGACTTGCCCGCCCAAGCGCTTAAACTATCAATAAAATGGAGTATTCGGGTCATGGCGTACCTTCTAGCGAGTATTCAATTCTGACAACTAACAGTCCAAGGGCAGCAGAAAACACCATCCTTTGCCCTAGCCTGATTTAAACAAATATAACAACCGGATTTGAGAGTCCGGTCGTGAATAACCCCACTGCAAGCAGTGGGGTACTCGTATTACCACTAAAAGTAACTTGGCTTACAGCTTACCAAAATAATGCTCATAAGCACCTTGATAATTGGGCGCATTATTCAGCGCATAAGCGCCATGTCTTTTTGCCCACGCCATTTGAGACTCAATGACTTTCTTAAAGAAAGGATCAGAACCGGTAAATTTCTTAACAACAATGTCCCAGGCCTTAAGTTGATCGTCCATAACACTGTCCGGGGTGCGGTAAACATTTACACCATGATCATTTTTTAGTTTAACCAGATCCTGTGAGTAACGTTCCATCGCTTTCCAGGCCATATCAGCAGAGGCTGCTTCAGAAGCATATTCAAGAATTGCCTGATGCTCCTTTGCCAACTTATCAAAGAGGCGTTTATTAAAGATGATTTCAAAACATTCCTGAGATTGGTGGAAACTGGCCAGATGGTAATGCTTGGATACATCCTGCATTCCAAAGTCTTTATCAGATGTCGGATTATTGAATTCTGCGGCATCTATCAAACCACTTTTCATGGCAGGCTGGATTTCACCACCAGGTAACTGCACTACCGACATACCCATTTCCTGCAGTACGTCTGCTGCCAATCCTACCGTACGATATTTCAGGCCTTTCAATTGGCTACTACTTTTTATTTGTTCCTTGAACCAGCCCATTGGCTGTGCAGGCATAGGACCTGAAAAGAAACCAACCAGATCAAGCCTTAGTTTTTCATGCATCAATTCATAATAGAGATCCTTACCACCTCCGTATTGAATCCAGCCCATTAATTCATTAGCCGACCAACCGAAGCAGGGGCCGGTGCCAAACAGAGACGCTACAGGACTTTTTGAATACCAGTAGGCAGTTACCAGATGTGCGCCGTCCAACACACCTTTATGAACCGCTGTTTGCATTTCGGCTGTTTTGACTACAGCGCCGACACCCAGTAAATCGATCTTTAACGATCCACCCGACATTTCGTTTACACGTCGCACATAGTCCTGTGCAAATTCAAGAAATATTCCTCCACCCCAGGCTGCCTGTACTTTTAGTACAACTGGCTTTGCTGCAACTGAAATAGATGGCATAGAAACTGCGGCGGCACCTGCTGCGGCAGCAACACCTGTGGTTAAAAACTTACGGCGTGATTTTTTGACTTGGTTCATTTTATTATCCTCAGTTTTGGTGATTTCAGAATAACCGACGTCTACCAAGCAGCAACATAAAATTGATGTAGTTGCGATAAAAACCAATGCCCGACGCTATTTATATCCTGAATAATATTGTTATTGTGACGAACCGTGCATGAAAGCATAAGTAACTCTTTAGATCAACTATCCAATGTATCTATATGGGTATAAGGATGACAGAATTACAACTAATTCATACGTTGATGTTTAATTCAAAAAATGTGGAAATCTTAATTATGTATAGTCCAGACTAAGTCACCCTGTCACCTGGCTCTTCTCCACCGAAAATTGCGATGAGATTATCAATCGCTCTATAGCCCATGGCATCTCTTGTTTCTTCTGTAGCACTGCCGATATGAGGCAACAAAAATACATTATCTAATTTTCTGTATTCCGGGTGAATAGCATCAGGCTCACCGTTAAATACGTCTAACCCCGCAGCAGCAATAGCGCCAGACTTTAAAGCTTCGACTAAAGCGTCATCATCGACTACAGCACCCCTCGAAGTATTCACCAGGATTGCATTGGAATGTAACGCCGAGATTCGTCTTTTGTTAAGCAAGCCTCTGGTAGCATCTGAAGCTGGGCAGTGTATCGATAAGACATCGATTTCTGATAACATTTCTTCCACTGAAGCGTGATATATCGCAGCCTCTGCAATTACTGGTTCCAGAGGGTGACGATTATGATAATGAATCGTCATATCAAATCCACGTGCGCGCCTGGCAACGACCTGACCGACTCTTCCCATGCCGAGAATTCCTAATCGTTTGCCGGTTATCTGTTTCCCCACCATAAACCCTGGGCTCCAGTCTTTCCATTGTTGGCTGCGAACCAGTCGTTCTCCCTCACTCGCTCGACGAGCTGCTCCGAGTATTAATAACATTGTAATTTCGGCAGTAGCATCCGAGAGCACGTCAGGTGTATTCGTGACAATAATTCCCCTCATTTTTGCAGCCTCCAGATCGACGTGATCTACGCCCACAGAAAAATTTGCAATGGCTTTTACCCGAGGGGTTAATTGAGAGATAGTTTGTGAAGAAAATTTTTCCGTATGGCAGGGTAAAATCGCGTCTACATTTTCTGCCAACTGCAATAACTCATCGATGGTATAAAGCTTGTCGTCGGGATTGAGAATAGTTTCAAAGTGCACCGCCAGTTTTTTTTCTACTACAAATGGGAGTTTTCGTGTTACTAGTACGACCGGTTTCTTATTCATAGATTTTTACCTGTCAATTGTGGGTGTATTTTTAGTGAACGATTTTAATTCTCCGAAGCTCTTTGTAATCTCTTGTGTCAGAGTGTTGCGGTTTTCATCTGAGGCAAATATAAAAATCAAAATCCAGGCGACTAACAAAACAATAGTCGCGCTTTGAAATAAAAAAGACACCTTTTTCCTGCTCATCATGTTTTCGAGGCGTTTACGATTGGCCCTGTAGTTGCGCATAAAAAAGTCAAGAACCGCAAAGATTGGTCCATAAAGGAATTGAAATATCTTTTTCAAAGTTTTCTTCACGGTAATTACCTGTAGGATGATGTTTGGCTGACCCGGGTAGCAGGTGTCGTGAAGCTATGACAGTAGCAATTATAATTTGGCATTATCTTCGTCCAGTGCCAGAATCAGAGCGCTATGATCCAGATCCCCTTTCCCTTTTTTAATCAATCCAGTGTAAAGCGAACAATTCAACTCAGTAGCGGGTAAATGTAGATTATATTCAGATGCCAGCTTAATTGCCTGAGAAAGATCTTTATGCTGAGTTGTGATCTTTCCACCCGGCTTGTAATTTCCTTTTATCATTCGTTGACCATGTACTTCCAGTATACGTGATGCAGCGAAACCTCCCATCAAAGCCTCACGTACCTTAGTCAAGTCTGCTCCGGCAAGTTTTGCTAGAGTCAATGCCTCTGCGACGGCGCCAATATTAAGCCCCACTATGATCTGATTGGCAGCTTTTGCCACTTGGCCGGTTCCGACTTTACCGATATGTATTGTCGATTTGCCTAGAACATCAAAAATCAATTGTGTTTTTTTTATAGCTTGTTCTGAACCACCCGTCATAAAAACCAGGTCACCATTGATGGCGCCCATTTCTCCACCAGATACTGGAGCATCAATATATTCTACGTCAAGATCAATTAGTTTCTGTGCGAATTGTCGTGTGGCTGTAACCGCGGTTGTCCCCATATCAATAACCACTGTCCCTGGTTTCAGCGCATCAGCTAATCCGCTGTTACCAAACAGGACAGTTTCAACCGCGTTGGTATCAGCGACCATGATGACAATCAAATCCACCTGGGCAGCAATTTCTTTTGCTGAACGAACCGCTGTAATTTTCTCTTGCTGAATTGCTTCTGCAACTGAGAAAGTTCGATTATAGACGATCAACTCAGCACCGGCCTGATGCAAATTGAGACACATGGGTCTACCCATCAGACCGAGTCCGATAAAGCCAATTTTCCTGTCTTTTAGTTTCTTATTAATACTCAAAGCTAAACAAGCTACACATTGTGCTCACTATATAGATTGCCAGAGACTACCTGGTAATCCAGGCGCAGAATGTTCAGTTCAACAACCTGGTTTCAGTCATTTTGAAGAGCAATATATAATTTGGTTGAAACGGTATTAACCTTGTTCCATTCCCACAGAAAACATACTTTCCAAATCATGATTGGAATACACGCGAAAAGAAATTAATGTCTCAGTATCCGTTATACCGTCCACTTGAAGCATTTTTTCTGTGACTACTTCGGCAAGTTTTTCATTATCTTGCACCCGGATTATACAAACTAAATCATACTGCCCTGCAACTGAGTACACTTCACTCACACCGTCAATATCAGTAAGTTCATTAGCAACCTTACTAATCATATTCCGTTTTATTTTCATCAAAACTATTGAAGAAACCATTATCTACTCCTGAAGAAATGCAGTATTTGGTATGAATCGATCAATCTGCATTAGGTGAACCATAAGGCTATTATGCCGGAAAATGGAACAGTGAACAAAATAAAAGCACTACCACAGGGTACTAACGCCAGGCCTTCTTATTCAGGCTCAGGCACAAATAATATCAGTCCGTCAAGTTCGGCAGAGCTTATTATCTGACAGCTTAGGCGGCTCTTTTCCTCGCGCTCGACATCCGTCATATCCAGCATATTATCTTCGTCTTCGTCAATGCCTCCGGTTTTTGCGAACCATTCAGGGTCGACAAAAACGTGGCAGGTTGCGCAGGACAGAAATCCTCCGCAGACACCCTCGATATGGGGTACATTGTTCGCCGTAGCGGCTTCCATCAGGTTTATTCCATTTTTTACATCTGCGCAAATTTCGCTACCGTCTTTCATTTTCCAGGTGATCTTTGCCATAATTTGTTGAATATAGTCGTTCTAAAAGTTGCGTAATGTATCGTTTTTCAGCGCGTAAGTCTTTTCAATTTCGTTCTCATGACAATCAGGTTGCTAACGAGATTGATAATGCCCACTGTAGCTGATTAGTTTCAACTGATTTTTTTAGGTTAAACGTTACGTGAAAGAATAACGATACAGGCAGACATGATTGTTACCCCAAGAATCATGATCGGAATAACCGCAGACCAGTCGCCATACCAGGCAACAATTCCAGCCGCAATTGTTGGACCGGCGAGTTGTCCAACCGCAGAACCCTGGACCAGCATCCCACTGATGGTTGCCATAACGGATTGACGAGGCGAGTAGCGAGGCAACTGGGTAAACAAAGAACTGGGCACCAGACCGGCAAAGCCGCAAAACCCGGCTGCAGCGACCACGCGCCAGAAACCAGCTACCTCTTGTGTGAATACAATGGTACCACCAATAGCCATGCCAAAACTACCGATTAAGATCAACCAAAAGAACTGGAATCTATGATTATGCAACCAGCCTGAAAAAGCATTGCCGAGCAGGTTACAAAAGACAACAACCGCACTAACAGAAGCGGCTGCGAAAAGTGAAAATCCGTTAAGTTCAATCAGAATCAACGGCAGAAAGCCGGTTACGATCAGAAACAGTGCTGAGTAAAACGCGAATATTACGCTGAGCAGAACTGGATCGCGCCGTCCGGCAAGCTTTATTATTTCAGCAAATCCTGGACGTAATGTTTGCTCAATTGTGCTGGACGAAAGGCGACTACCAACAAAATAAACCGGAATCGAAATGACCAGAATCAAGCTAGCGGTGACCCACCACAGGATCCGCCAGTCGAAATAAAAAAGCAGAGGACCTGAAAATGCCAACATGAGGCTAGAGCCCAGTGGCAAATACATTCCCCACAAGGCTAAACTCGTCTTTCGATGCTTCTCGGCAGCCACAAAAATGATCAAAGGAGGTACAGAAATAGCAGTCAGAATAAAACCCAAACCCTCAAACACGCGAGTGATTAGCAAGGCATTGCCACCCGAGGCGAATCCCCCCGCGATGCCAGCGGCGGCAGTCAGCAACATCCCGAAAACAGCCACTGAAGCATGCCCGAAACGATCTGAAACGATTCCCAAAAATACTGCCAGTCCAGCAGCGATAATACTGAATATCGAGACCACCCAGCCGGATTGAACCAGTGACAAACCAAGTTCAACCTGTAGCGCGGGTAAAGCCGCAGGCACCTTGCCAATTTGCAACGCAACGGCAGCGCCTGCGCCGATCAGGACAGCGACTTTGAGCCAGGATGTCTCGGTATTCTGCACAAACTTCTTTCTCGAATGGTGCTACTAGCGTAATTTGAAACGTTGAATTTTACCGGTAGCGGTCTTGGGCAGGTCCTGCACAAATTCAATACTACGTGGA
>Ga0256847_1001066_pt1 | contig 15006 bp, 12 predicted proteins | sample TeddybearmetaG_FD_189099 | JGI IMG/M metagenome (GOLD analysis project Ga0256847, IMG submission 189099) | Hydrothermal vent microbial communities from East Pacific Rise, Pacific Ocean - Teddybear | ecosystem: Environmental > Aquatic > Marine > Hydrothermal vents | place: Pacific Ocean: East... | reverse complement strand
CTCTTCTTCCTTTCGGATGCGCAGGGCCTCGTCCAAATCCCCCCGCGCTTGCAGGATGTCCGCGATTTGACCCATCGTCACCGCCCGCGACCGAATATCCCCAAGCCGATCATACACCGGCAACTCTTCTTCCTTTCGGATGCGCAGGGCCTCGTCCAAATCCCCCCGCGCTTGCAGGATGTCCGCGATTTGACCCATCGCCACTGCCCGACCGCGAATATCCCCAAGCTGATCATACACCGGCAACACTTCTTCCTTTCGGATGCGCAGGGCCTCGTCCAAATCCCCCCGCGCTTGCAGGATGCCCGCGATTTTACCCATCGCCACCGCCCGTTCTCGAATATCCCCAAGCCGATCACACACCGGCAATACTTCTTCCTTTTGGATGCGCAGAGCCTCGTCAAAATCCCCCCGCGCTTGCAGGATACCGGCGATCCGTCCATGTGTTACTGCTACGCTATGCTCGATACCGGCTTGCTGAAACCTCGGCAAAATTTGCGTTTGCAATGCTTCTAGCGCTTGATCCCAATGCCCTTCTGCAATATCTAATGCGGCAATACTGTCAAGGCTTTCCGCCTGATTAACCTCATCCTTGGCACCTTGGTACAACTGCAAAGCTTGTTCAAAACTCGCTCTGGCCGCTTTGGGCTCACCCAAAACCCCGTGTAGTTCGCCTTGTTCTTTGAGCAAGGAAGCCTGTAAATTTGGATGACTATCCAACGTTGTCGCCAGATACGCTTGTACAGCTTGCAAGCGCTCACGCCGTGCTGTTATTTCCTGTGGGTTTAATCTGGATTTGTCCGACGATATAGGCTGATGCTGTTCTGCGTCCGCACGGATATCGAAATCCAGCACCGCCGCTCGCCATGCCCATAAGTCTGGCGCTTGGCGAGCGAAATCGGTAATCAACGCTGCGGGTAACCACATGACCAGGGTCACGGGGCATTCTGCGGCCAACTGTTCACGTTGATAATTAAATGCATTCAGCCAAATGTCAGGGGATTCTCGTAAGCACTGCTCTAACCCCGTCAGATGAATCACTCGAACATTGGCTGTTGCTTGGCATAAGCGTTGTTGCAACTGGGGAAAATCAACCAGATCCGGCCCAACGATCACACGCTGGCTGCGCGGCAATGCTGCCATGGCGCGTTCAATTAAAGTGTCACGATAATGCGACTGGTTGTATTGGGCGAACAGCAGACGAAAATCTTTGGCTGCGTCTGGCACCTTGATCAGCCGCTGAAATTCTTCCGCATGTTGTGTGACTAGGTGATCAGCATCCGCAAAAGAAAGCGTCAAGGGTGACTGCCTACGGCGTGGGTATAACCCGCAAGGCGACGCACCACAGGGTGACTTTGCCGCCAAAACCCATTGTATTCGAGCAGCACCAAATGATATAAAAAATATCGCACCCGCTCGGAATTTTGATCCGATTGCGGACTGTGATCGATCTCCACCAACAAAGGATAATCCCCACTGTCCAATATGCGCTTATAATCAACCGACAAATCATTCACCGCTGCTGCGGCGGCTTTATGGTCAAACACATCCTGAGTACAACGCAGGAAAGCGTAATGCATGAGCTTGAATAACTCACGCGGGCTACCGCCCGAGTACTCAATCAACATATCGAGGGTTTCTGGGGCATCAAACAACGCGGGCACCACACGTTTATCAATCATCTTTCGCATGCAATCATACCCACCCGATAACGTGTCCTCACTGCCTTTTTCACGCAGTTTAATCATCGGCAAAATAAAATGGGTAAATTCTTGTTGCACCTGATTGCCTTGGTACAACAAATGAATCGGCGCACAGTAGATAAAATTCGCGTCGATTTGTTTGAGTTGGTGCACATCCCCAATAAAGAACCGTTTACCATCTTTTTCGCTCAAGCGATCTGTCCCATCCAGCACGAACAGAATTTTTTGGCCTTGTCCTGCTGTTTGCAGTGCATCCTCAACCGCAACCACAAACCGATTAAAACTTTGCGAAAATTGACCAAAGCTGTCGTGCACAATGCGGCGCAGTTCTGCTTTATAACTGCTGTTATTTTTCACCGCAGTACTGATGTCCGCAAATAATTTACCCAGAAAGGGAATCCCACTGTGAGTTTTGATGCCCGCCTTAATTTCCAACGCAAAATCTTTGGTTTTGCTGTCGGTTTCGATGCGTTCCTTAAACCAACTTTCTAAGCCGTGTAGATGGAGGGCATCCAGCGCTATTTGTTTATCCTCAAGCTTGGCAAATAACGCTTTGGCTAAAGCTAATAACGCATCCGCGTACTGTAGATTGTTATGATCCAGATCTACCGTTGCATCCAGAAACACCACAAAAAAAGCTTCGGGGCGATGTAATTGTTTGGCCAAGCGGCGTAACTCTGTGCTTTTACCGCAACCTCGATGGCCACAAAATAGGGTATAACTGCGGGGTTTGGGCGCACGCAGGGTCATCGTGCGCTCATCCACACCGAGGTTGCGATATAAGCGCGCCAGGTTGTAGTCACCACGGGCATCGGACGTATCCACGTAACGCTCATCGGTACTGCTCAGCGCTTCATTGAATTGGAGCTGAGCGTCCACGTCCCAGAGGTTGTCCGGTATGCTGTTAGCGTCATGTGTTTGCGCCATAAGGTATCGCCAGAGCTTGTATAGACAGATAACCTCAAGTATAAGGGTCATCCCGCTGTTTCTCACTATTTTTTTACGAGGGCCGTGGCTTCATCGGCAACCCCACCCAGAGAAGCAATAGGCACACCTGGACTTCCCCCCACTAGCCCACTATCATGCTGACCACACATGGTTATTCCGCTATCGTTCCATTTTGGAGGCAACCGACCTTGCCGTTAGCTTACGCAGAAGAAAAACAAGAACGCGAAAACATTAACATTATTATCCAGCAAATAGATGATCTGATTAGCCCAATCGACACGGATAAACCCAGTGTTGTTTATGTCTTTGATCAAGTTGATCGAATCGGCCAACTGGCCGTAGAGTTATTCACCTTTCGCAGCTTATTCCCCATCGAGAATTTTAGCCTCATTGTCATCGTCAGTGGTACAAGGTTACGCTCTGCCAGAGTCAACCTGACTGTTTTCGAGGCCTTTACTCGGCAGATGACCGTTGTTAAAACCGAGGATGCACTGGTCTGTTTATTGGGCCAACAAAACCTCGGATTAATCGAAACAAACTGCCGCCAGTATTTATTAATACATTCCTACATTATGTGCCGGTTAACCATGTTTGAGGTTATGGGCAAAGGCATTGCCGCCACCATGACACTCAGCGGATTAGATCAACTCAAAGGCACCCGCCTTAAAAAATCCCTCGGCGTGGATCATGAAGCCCCGATCATTGCGTTACATGTCCGCGAGCCGAGTTTCTTACCGGGTATGCCTGAGCATGATTATCGAGACGCCGATATTGCGCAATATACCCCGCTGATTCAGCGCTTATTGGCCGACGGTTACATAATCGCCCGCATCGGCGACAAAACCATGCGCCCCCTCAAAATGCAGCACCCAAATTTGATCGATACCCCTTTCCTCGCACAATACGACCCCTTTATGGATTTATATTTCGTCGCTGCCAGTTATATCTTCGTGTGTACTTTTTCCGGCCCACAATCCATCTCAATGGCTTATAATACGCCCTCACTGATTGCAAACTGTCCCATTACCAGCCATAGCACTCGTGGGGATTCTGACCTTTTACTCCCCAAAAAATATTATTCAAACCGATTAAAGCGAGCCTTGTCTTACGAAGAAATCACCCTCTCCGATATCCCCGAATTTGTGCGCTCAAAAGAATTCACCAAAGCGCACCTTACGCTCCTGGAAAACAGTCCCGATGAAATCATGAGCAGTTTTAATGAACTCGACCATAGGCTTCAGGGTAGCTACCCAATTGATACGGCCTTAGCAAAACGCATTGCGACGCTTAATCAGGTCGGCCACTTGATGCGCGAAAAAGACCTGGTGCCACAAACAGAATCCAACTTAAGCATTAATTTTTTTGCGCCGGTCTTTTCAAAATCTGATTTAAGTCACGAATACATCAAAATGAACCCCGGTTTCATACACAATTAAAGCCACAATCACTGGCTGCTAGCTGGCGATGTCAGTCAATTATTTTATTTATTTTCGTACAAAACTGATGTATTGCTGACCACGCCCCCACCATAATGGAAAATGCTGAAGTGTTTCACCCGCTTTCGCCCCACCCTGTATCCACTGACTCGCCTCCCGCACCGCCACAGCCGTTTGTGGGGCTTGCGCCTCTATCAATAGCGCGACAGCCTCTAATGCTTCCCACATGGCCCCCCAACCCTGCCCGGTTTTTTGAATTTTTTTCATGCATGACCATACGGTCGCACAAGCTTGCGCTAGCGTCCGTCCGAAAAGCGCTGAGTGGGGAGGATATTCAAAACGGTAGTCTAAGAAATTGAGGTTCTGTCGGTAATATGCCGCCAACGTGTTCTGGTTAAATTGTCTGTTGTCCCCCACAATATCCTTGTACCAACGCCAATCGGTGGTAAATTTCGGGGACAGACCATACACATCAAATTCCGAGGAAAGACACTGAATGGCTTGCGGCAAGCTGAATAGCTCAACTTCCTCAAATGGCTGGAGAATATTGTCCACTATCCAGTCTTCTACGGGACGGCTCCTCCCCTGAAGGGTTTTTAAATGCGGTTCAAAAATGGGCACCAGCGTTTTTAGCTGAGCCTCTAGACTGGCCTCTTTTTCGCAGTGTATGTCTTTAACCAAACGCCGTAAAATTTCGGGTAAAAGTGAAATCGCATCAACCGTGGTGACCACCAAACATCCGCCCGGCCCAACGAAGGTTGCCATATGCTGCACTAAAGATATTGCATCTACCTGATGCGGCAAACACCCTTCCGCCCAAACAAGATCAAACGCTATGGAAGAATGAAATTCCTCAAATAGAGACAAAACCACCTCTAACGTCTCCACTGGCTGGTGCGCCAGCCGATTTTTAGTCTCTGCAACACCCTTGGGATTACCATCGACCAAAATATATTTGGCCGGGGCCAGATTCGCCGTATACAAGGCATTATGGCCGGAACCAGGCCCAAATTCCAACACAGACTGCCCTGAAACCAACCTCGGTAAAATCCCCAGGGTAAGAAATAACGATGCCCGCCGCTGAAAGTGTCGCCCCAAATCAGAAATATCCTGCGATACCGGAGAAATGTTGTTCTGACGATAAAAATCAACATACGATATACTCATAATTTATATCACTCTTAATCAGGCAAGTAAATTGTAAATTAAATTAATAAAAATATTCTCTAAAAACACTCATTATTGACCGCCTCACCCATCATTTAAAAAATTTCATTGGCAATCCAACCTCATAGAAACTCGCATTAGCGCACTATTTAGCCCTTAACGGTTTATTTAGGTGAGCTTAATCTACACTGGCATACGCAAGCGCGATACCTGGACTTTCTCCCGTTAACCCACTATTATATTGCCCACACGTGGTTATTCCGCTACCGATCCATTTTGGAGGCAACTGACCTTGCCGTTAGCTTACGCCGATGAAAACAGAAGAAAAAGAAAAACGCGAAGACATTAACATTGTCATCCAACAAATAGATAATCTCATTGGCCCAATCGACACGGGCAAACCCAGTGTTGTTTATATCCTTGATCAAGTTGATCGGATCGGCCGACTGGCAGCAGAGTTATTCACATTTCGCAGCTTATTCCCCGTCGAAAATTTTAGTCTCATTGTCATCGTCAGTGACGCAAAGTTACGCTCTACCATCGTCAATCTTGCTGTTTTCGAGGCCTTTACTCGGCAAATCACCGTTGTTAAAACCGAGGACACACTGGTCTGCTTATTGGGCCAACAAAACCTCGGATTAATCGAAACAAATCTCCGACAGTATCTATTAATACATGCCGCCATTATGTGCCAGTTAACCATGTTTGAGGTTATGGGCAAAGGCATTGCAGCCACCATGACACTCAGTGAGTTAGATCAACTCAAAGGCACCCGCCTCAAAAAATCCCTCGGCGTAGACCCGGAAGCACCAATAGTCGCGTTACATGTGCGCGAGCCAAATTTCCTACCCGATATGCCCGAGCATGATTATCGGAACGCCGATATTGCGCAATATACCTCGCTCATCCAACGCTTATTGGCTGATGGTTATGTGCTGGCCCGCATCGGTGACAAAACCATGCAGCCCCTCAAAATGCAGCATCCAAATTTGATCGATACGCCTTTCCATGCACTATATGAGCCCTTTATGGATTTATATTTCACCGCTGCCAGTTATATCTTCGTGTGTACTTTTTCCGGCCCACAAGCCATATCGATAGCTCATAATACCCCCTCACTGATTGCAAACTGCCCCATTACCAGCCATAGCACTCGTACAGATTCTGACCTTTTAATCCCCAAAAAATATTATTCAAACCGATTAAAGCGAGCCCTCTCTTACGAAGAAATCATCCTCTCCGATGCCCCTGAATTTGTGCACTCAAAGGAATTCGCCAAGGCCCACCTTACGCTCATCGAAAACAGTCCCGATGAAATCATTGCCGGTTTTAATGAACTCGACCATAGGCTTCAGGGTAACTACAAAATTGATACTGCCTTAGCAGAACGCACTGCCAATCTTAATCAGATCGGCCACTTAATACGCAAAAAAAACCTGGTGCTGCAAACAGAATCCAGCGTCAACATTGATTTTTTTGCGCCAGCCTTTTCAAAATCTGATTTAAGTCACGAATACATCAAAATGAACCCTGGTTTTATTAGCTATTAATCGACATAAAGGCCCACCAATATGACACTTGAAAAGCAGGCGAGCGCACTGGTCAAAAAAATTGATCAATTAGTTGGCCCACTTGCAACGGATAAACCGTGTGTTTTTTATGTTTTCGACCAAATTGAACGCATCGGCCACATTGCGGCTGAATTTTTCACCTTACGCAGTTTATTCCCGCTTAAAGATTTTCATTTGGTTGTCCTAATCGGCGCACAAAAGGTGCACGCCCCGCACATCAACCACGCTGTTTTTAACGCTTTTTCTGAAGGCATCACCCTCGTAGAGGTAGAAGATAATATCGCCGCCTGGCTAGGCCAACAAACCCTGGGTTTGGTCGAAAATGATGATCGCCAGTACCTGCTGGTACACGCCGCGATCATGCTACGCATGACCATGACCCAGGTGATGGCAAATGATGCGGCAATCACTATGCAACTGAACGAACAAGCACAACTCAAAGGCCTAGGCCTGAAAAAAAAATTAGGCGTCGACATTGAAGCGCCGTTGGTGACACTACATGTGCGGGAGTCTGGATACATCCAGAATGCCCCCCACCATGCCTATCGAGATGCCAATATCGAACGCTACCTGCCTTTAGTACACCAATTATTAGCCGAGGGTTATGTGGTGATGCGGATTGGTGATGCCAGCATGGTGCGCCTCAACATCATGCACCCTAATTTCATTGATGCCCCCTTCCATCCACATTACGACTCGTTTATGGATCTCTACCTGACAGCTTCTAGCCGCCTATTCATTGGCACTTTTTCTGGACCCCAATCCATTTCCCTGGCTTATAATACCCCATCGCTGATTGTGAATGCCCCAATCTCCAGTATCGGCATCCGCGCGCACTGCGACCTCTTGGTACCTAAAAAATTCTATTCTAGACGCGCCAGAAGAGCTTTGTCTTATGAAGAAATTGTCATCACTGATTTACCCGATTGCACACGCTCAGAACACTTCAGTCGCAAAGGGATCACATTACTTGAAAATAGTTCGGATGAAATCATCGCAGGCTTTCAAGAGTTAAATGCCAGAATCGACAACAACTATGAGATCAACGACACAATGGCCACGCGTATCGCTCAGATCAACAGCATCGGCCATATCGTGCGCCAACAAACCCTGATTCCCAAAAACACAGGCGACTCTCCCCTTGGCATTCCAATCGATTTTTACGCACCGGCACTGTCAAAATCAGATATCAGCCAAGAGTACATTAAAATAAACCCAGACTTTTTACACAGCTATACAGTGTAACCCGATTAGGGGTTACGCTGGCTACCACGCAAGCGAAACGCACTTAAGTGCGGGTTACCCAACATTTTTTGAATTTTAGATAAAGGCGAAAAATGAAAAGGATGATAACAACGCAAATGCTCGAAACCGGCTTTCTCATGGTAGATATTCCGCACCGGGTTCAGCGTGGCAACACGCACGGTATCTCCGGCCGTTGCCAACGTTCGATGTAAACACAGCGCATGAATAATGGCGGTATCCCCCTCGGCGATGTCCATGCTGACGGGTTGAGCATCTTCTGGAATGTGCAACGGCTGTCTATTCTCATGCGGGATGTGCCCCCACTTATGTGATCCAGGAATCAACTCCAAGCCATAAGCCACTTCTGGCATGTGGATTGGCGTCCAAACCTGTAGCATAAAAATACCCGAGCCTGACCAATACTCTTGATGCCACTTTTTAATAAAAAAATCATTGCCGCCCCCCGCATTCACCAACAGCTCTAATTTCAGTTGACGTTCGAGATCTGGGCCCAATAAGTGAATCAGCATTTTTAACAGCGCAGGCGATAATAACAATTGCTCGGGTATGTCAAAATATTCGAGTTCTTTTTGCAGCATCACCCGTAAGTCATAAGGATCCATCAAAGACTGAGCTTGCAGCAGGCCGGGAACCAAATTATCCTTTAGCTTAAATTGCTTATATATTTTTTCCGTCAAAATCTGTTTTGCCTGATCCAGTAATGCTGTGGCAATACAGCGCTTAATAATGATATAACCTTGATCCATAAAATCATCACATAACGTGGTGGCGGCTTCATCCGTTAGCATCGTTGTCATCACAATGTCCTCTCACATGGGTACGTCATTATATTTTGATAGACTATTTAGCTGTATTAGTCAGTCACAGCCGGTGACCCAACATTCTACCCATCGAATCCGATGCAGGCAAATACACCGCCCAATTCAACCACCAGGAATAACGAGATATGCGGAATACTTGTTGCTAACGATTCAATGGTATAACCTACAGAAAATCTCGGCATACTGCTCACAACCCTGAGCACTAAAAAAACGCACCATAACTAATAAATTATAAAAATAAAAATATGCGATTAATTATTATTGGCGGATCCGGTGCCATTGGCCACGCCCTCGCCAGCACAGCACGACAAGCCGGTTATCCCGTCATCAGCACGGCCATCACCCGAGCCACGTCAGATGATCAGATCTTTGACTTAACCCGCACACCACTAACCCGCCTAGTACCCGATCTTGGCCCAGGTGATTGCGTGTATTTACTCGCCGCCCACATTAATCCAGATTGGGTATTGGCGCATCAAACACAAGCCAGGCAACTCAACGTTGAAGCCAGCATCCAGGCTTTAAAACACATTCAAGCCTGCGGTGCGCGCGCGGTATTTTTGTCCACTGAATTGGTGTTTAGCGGCACCAAGGGCGCTTACACCGAACAAGACCCGGTTGCCCCCAGCACCAAATATGGCACATACAAAGTTGAGGTTGAGCGCTATATTCTGCAACATTGTCACAACACAACGATTGCACGTTCAGGTTGGGTGGTCACCTGGCGACAACAAGACCATTGCCCGGTACGCAACACATACCGCGCATTGCTGCAAGGCGATGCACGCATGGCAACCGACAACCAATTCACCATCACCAGCATCTCCGATAGCGTACAGCTCTTACTCCAATTGGCTGAAGCAAGCGCACATCCTATCTATCATATCGTCAGTGAGCCGGTGAGTAGCGCCCAGATCGCCACCTGGGTGATGTCCGACAGCGAACAACACCACAACATGACTTACCAACCCATACGCTTCAGCAGCCTAACCTTTAAAGAAAACCGACCACGCCAACCCTGGATGGACAACCAGCGTACTTGCGCAGAGTTCCAGCACACCTTTACCGCAGCCAAAGACATCGTACAGCGGAAAACCCAACTGCTCGACCAGTGGCGAATATAAACCATGGCCACCGACTTCCTTAAACAACACTTTCCCAACGGCATTCAGCGTGTCCTGTTCGTCAATCCACCGGATGCCGACGAATCCCTATTTCAATACGAGACCGCCAAACGAGGCCGCTATTCTAACTATCCCCCTTACGGCCTAGGCGTGTTAGCCCAACATTTGCGCCAGATTGATATTGCGGTCGATATCGTTAATTTGAATCACCACGTGTTAAAAACCTGCCATACCTCGGCCAATGCGACACAATTCGATTTCAACGACACCTGGCAAACACACCTACAGCAAGCCATCAAACGCTTTCAGCCTGATTTGATTAGCGTCACCTGCATGTTCACCATGACCCACACATCGTTTAAGCAGGTTTGCCATTATCTGTCCCGCTATGACATCGCCATTGCCATTGGCGGCGTCCACGTCAGCAACGATGTTGAACGTGTATTGGATGACATTCCACAAGCCCATATCGCTTTTTTACGCGAAGGGGATAGCGCATTCCCCACCTTCATACGTGTGGTCAATGGTGAGCTCATGAGCAGCGCATTAGGCCAAGTCATCCTGAATGACGCGGCACAGCGCCACCGATATTTAAACACCTGTCAGCCTTCGGCAGAAACCACCAACATATGCCCCGCATACGACCTCATGTCGATTCCAGATTATGCAAAATATGGCATCATTGGGGCTTTTTATTGCTTCAAACCGAAACACACTATCTTCGCCACAGTCCTATCCAACCGCGGCTGTCGTGCGCAATGCACCTTTTGCAGCGTGCGCAACTTCAATGGTGTCGGCGTACGTCAACGCAGCATCAGTTCGGTGATTGATGAGCTCCAATGCTTGGAAGAAGAATATGGCGTTGACCACATTATGTGGCTAGATGATGACCTATTTAAAGATCATAAACGCACGATTGCGCTCTTCAATGAGAAAGTCAAACGCGGTTTAAACATGACCTGGGATGCCACAAACGGCGTCATTGCGGCGTCCTGCACCGATGAAGTCATCGCGGCGGCAGCAGACAGTGGCTGTATTGCGATTAACATTGGTATGGAATCGGGCAATGCCGACATGCTCAAAACGGTCAGGAAACCCGGCACCATCAAAAATTTCATCAAAGCGGCGGATGTGCTGCGTCGTTATGAACAAATTCACAGTAGCGTCTTCCTCATGATTGGATTTCCTGGGGAAACCTTACGCATGATTCAAGATACCATACGCGTGGCCCAAGAAATGGATATGGACTGGTACCGCATCAGTCAGCTACAACCCTTGGCAAACACGCCAATTTACGACGCCATGATCAAGCAAGGCTTAATTGTACCGGCCAAAGCTTCTGACGTGCGTTTTATGGGCGGCGCCTACGGCAAACAGCAAGCCATCGAAAGCCGCCCCAACCAGCTTGAGTGCAAACGCTTCATTGATGCCTTCGCGGAAATTCCACTCGATGGGATACCCACACAACACCAACTCACCGATATTTGGTTTTATATGAATTATCATTTGAATTTTCATCGCCTCTTTCACGAACACCGCCCAGTCAAAATCGACCAAATGTTTGCCCATTTAGGGGCCATTAGTGACCTCATTGCGCCGGAAAATGGCTTTGCATTGTATTTTTTAGGTTACCTACAACACCAAGTCCACGGTTACATTGAACCCAATATCATCGAACGCCTACACAAACGCACCACCACCTCGGCTTATTGGGCGGATCGTTTACAAGCATTTGGTTTGTCCTTAGAGGATCTTACCCAGGCCAATTTCCCCAACCAAAATCTTGCAGGCGTCGCGTGCTCATGACACATTATAATCAGGCTTTGGCACACCGCTTATCCCTACACAATTTGGCCGAATGCGAACATTTTCCCAAATATTTTGAAATCGAAACCGTCAACGCCTGTAATGCGCGTTGCATTATGTGCACCATTAACGACTGGGATAAAAAACAAAATTCGATCATGCCGATGCCGTTATTCGAACGTTATGTCGAAGAAGTCTCACACTATGCCGACTGGATCGAATGCATTTGCCTGAACCGCGATGGCGAACCCACCTTGGATAAGCAGCTGCCCCTACGCGTCAAAATGCTCAAACAAGCCGGCATCAAAAAAGTCACCTTTGTCACCAATGCGCAACTGCTCGGTGAAAAGATGGTGTTACAGCTTCTAGAAGCTGGCCTAGATGACATTATGATCTCGATTGACGGTGTCACCAAAGCCACGTTCGAAAAAATACGGGTGCGTTTACAATTCGAGGTGGTGGTCAATAACACCTTGCGTTTAATTGCCCTGCGTAACACCCAACAGCACCCCTTGAATATCCGCGTCCGCATGGTTGTAATGGATGACAACCGACATGAACTAGACGCGTTTTTGGCCTTTTGGAAAAACCAACTCAAAGCAACCGACGACATTTATGCCCGTGACATGCATTCTTGGGGCAATCAATTCACCCCAGAAAACCAAACCAAAATTGATTTTATGGCTGATAAACCGTGTATTTCACCTTTTTCAACACTGGTGATGCATGTGGATGGAACGGTGCCGCTGTGCGGTGCGGATTACAACGCTAAAATCCCACTCGGGGATTTTTCAAAAACCTCACTCAAAGCCATATGGAACAGCCAAGCTTATCAAACCATACGCCAGTCACACGCCGAACAACGGCGCAATGACATTTGGATGTGCCGTGGCTGTGATATTTGGGAGCGTGAAACTCAAGGCCGAAAATCAGAAACGGCGGCAGATAAAAAGCTCAATAGCAGCCGACAATAATCTAACAACCGAGCCATATTATGCAGGAAATTGATTTTTTTGGGCCTTATAATCGGGCCACACAACGCGATTATGTACAACGCGTGACGGCGTTTAACAAAGCCGATTGCGCCCATGTGGCCAAGCAGTGGGGACAAGCCTATTGGGATGGCCCAAGGCACCATGGTTACGGCGGTTATTACTACGATGGTCGTTGGCGACCCCTGGCCGAGCAAATCGCCACACACTATGCGCTGAAAGCCGGCGATAACGTCTTAGACATTGGCTGTGGTAAAGCCTTTTTGCTGTATGAATTAAGCCAAGCCGTGCCAGGCCTGAACGTGTGCGGGGTTGATCTCTCACACTACGGCCTTGAACACGCCCAAGAGTCCATCAAACCCTTTTTACACCTTGCCAATGCCACAGAACTGCCTTTTGAGGATGCCACTTTTGACTTTGTTTTGTCGGTCAACGTCCTGCACAATTTACACAACTATGATTTAATGACGGCCCTAAAAGAAGTGCAACGTGTGAGCCGAGACCAACAATATGTGTGTGTCGAGTCTTATCGAACGGAGCAAGAAAAAGCCAACTTACTCTACTGGCAATTGACCTGCGAGAGTTTTTATACACCGGATGAATGGCGTTGGTTTTACGATCTGGCAGGCTATCAAGGCGATTATGGCTTTATTTTTTTTGAATAACGGGAATGGAAACAGCACATGTCTAGAAATGTCATCATCCTAACGTCGGGGTTATCCGGCAGCTCCGTGTTAACCGCTTTACTCGCGGGGGCGGGTTACTGGGCGGGTAAAAACACGGCTAAAAAACTGGATTATGACACCTTTGAAAATCAGCAATTGGTCGAACTCAACCAACAATTGGTGGATCTCGCCGGTTTTGCCCCCGGCCACAGTTATACCCGAACCTTTTCTCAAGACAGGATTGACAACGTTGCCGAAGCCTTCGAATCCACCCCAACAGCACCGTTTGAAGCTTTGCTTCAGACCTGCCAAACACACAGTCCATGGGTCTGGAAAGACCCCAGGCTGTGGTTAACCATCCGCTTTTGGGCCAACCTCTTGGATCTACAACAAACAGACTTCCTATTGCTCACAAGGAGCCCACTACAATCCTGGATCTCAAGCATTAATCGCCGCCACATCGAAACATATGCTTATACGAAACAGTATGCGAGTGAGATTAATGCGGCTAATTTGGCTTTTTTACAGCAACACAATGCCCGTTACCTTGAACTGGAGTACGAACAATTGCTTCGATTTCCGCTCACCTGCCTACAGCAACTGAATGACTTTCTGAACACCTCCCTAGTTGTGGCGGACTTAAACAAGGTTTATACCGGCAAGTTATACCGCTACCCAAGGGGCTCTAGGGATTTTTGTCGTGCCGTATTAATTTACTTGAAAAATTATGGGGAAAGGCAACGTTAAGCCCTTACTGGTTTAAGCGATATCTCATCGGTACTTCGACATACCGATAGGTCATGGAAGAAAATGCAATCACCACGAAAAAATAGCTGAGGATCCACACAATACTCCCGGTCTGCCCCTCTAAAAAAACGATTTTAAAGAGGTCTCTAATAAAATAATGGCTCAAATAAATAGAATACGAAATCTCCCCCAGATAAACCAACCAAGCGTAAGACAAGCCCTTAATGCCTTCACCCTCACTGTAGATGAGTAAGGAATAAACACACAAGGCGATCAACAACGGCGCAAAAATGGTTTCAGGAAGGTACCCATAAAAAACCAGAAAAATAGACAAAATAGATAGGATTAAAATAAATTTATTGAGTAGTTTTGGAATATTGATCTTGCTTTTATAGATATTCCACACACACATACCGATAAAAAACTCAATAATGCAGCGCATCAATGCAACTTTAGGAATCCCCTTACCAATACTCACCAGCCCATATTGTGCATAAATCTGATGCAACACAAAAACAGCCACCACAATAAATAGACAATAGATGACAACATGGCCTTTTTTAAACAATAACGTGAGCAACGGGAAAGCAAGATACGCCCCAAATTCGGTACTGATAGACCACGATGGCACGTTCCAAGACAAGGCGTCATTAAAGCCCCAATTATTAATCAAAAACAATGAAAGGATAAAATTATCAACCGCATAAGAGTGGCTGTTAGATAAGGCTTTATCAAACAGCCAGTAACTGATGGGGATCAC